>Ga0208387_1000312_pt1 | contig 14574 bp, 3 predicted proteins | sample CryBogCBH27Jul09_FD_184611 | JGI IMG/M metagenome (GOLD analysis project Ga0208387, IMG submission 184611) | Freshwater microbial communities from Crystal Bog, Wisconsin, USA - CBH27Jul09 (SPAdes) | ecosystem: Environmental > Aquatic > Freshwater > Lake | place: Crystal Bog, Wisconsin, USA...
CCACGGGACCCACGGGACCTACAGGCGTGGCCGGTCTTACGGGTGCCACGGGTGCCACGGGTGCCACGGGTGCCACGGGTGCTACTGGTGCCACGGGTGCCACGGGTGCCACGGGACCCGGATTTACGACGATTACGGGCGGTACGACTTCGTCAAACGTTCTCACGGCAAACGGGTCAAATGCCGCAATTGGACAAACATCCTTGGTTTTGACTTCAGCTCCTGCATGGACATGTAACACGACAACCGGAACCCATACGTGGGGAGGCGTTGCATCGGATTCGACAGGCACTAATCTTGTTGCGCTTGACAAGCAATATGGATATGTATGGACGAGCTCTAACGGTGGATCTACATGGACATGCAATACGTCTTCCGGTCAGGGGTATTGGGGTTGCGTTGCAACATCCTATAATGGATCAGTCATTCTTGTCGGCAGCGACCCATCACACGGTCAAAATCTGATTCTTAGTAAAAACGGTGGGTCTACATGGACAACGCTAACCACACTCGGGACACCCGTGTGGGGCGGTGTAGCTGTGTCGTCTAACGGGTCAAATCTTGCAGCCGCTCCTTATAGTGCCGCTGGGTATATCTGGACGAGTACGGATGGCGGAACGACATGGACATCGCAAACTGGATCGGGATCAAGAAACTGGGTTGGAATTGCGTCGGATTATTCGGGCTCTAACCTAGCAGCGGTTTCGGGATACCCGGGATATGTCTATACCAGCACAAACGGTGGGTCTACATGGACATGCAATACGTCCACTGGAAACAACAATGCTTGGACGGGCGTCACTTCAAGTTCTAACGGATCCAACTTGGCTGCGTGCGCCAGCAACGGATACATCTGGACAACTTCAAACGGTGGATCTACATGGACGTGCAATACGTCTCCCGGAAGCGGCTGGCAGGGGATCACATCCTCAGCAAACGGATCGAACTTGCTTGCGTTCACGACGGCTGCAGGGTTTCTGTGGGCAAGCTCTAACGGCGGGACCACGTGGGCAACGGTTACTTCGCCTGGAAGCCAAACATGGACTGGCGTGGCATCTTCGGCGGCCGGAGTTATTGTCGTTGCAAGTGCAAGCGGTGGATACGTCTGGACAACCTTTCTAGGCGGCAACCTAGGCATCAATTGCAATGCGCCTGCATATACGTTGGATGTCGTCGGATCGTCACGTATCAGCGGGTCTGCGGGAATCAACGTCGCACCTCTCGTAACAACAGGAACAGTAAACGTATCAGGCGGATACTACCTGAATGGAACCCAGGTTGGCGTTGTGAGTGGGTTCAATACCTCCAACGGAATTCTGACTGCAAACGGTACATCGTCGGGTATCGTGGGGAATCCGAATGCGACAGTGGCTTCATCAACCGGATGGGCCTCGAATACATCACTGGGAAACACGAAGGCATGGTATGGTGTGGCGTCCGATGCGTCTGGATCCAAGTTGGCAGTTGTTGGACTAGGCAGCAACATCTATATTAGTACAAACCGCGGCACAAGCTGGACCTCAAACGCCGCAACGTCCTATCAAGGCATATCGGCTGTTGCATCTGACACAACAGGAACCGTAATCGTTGGTTTCTCGAGCGCAGGCTATATCTGGATAACGTCAAACGGTGGTTCAACTTGGACGTGTAACTCTACAACTCCTGGAAATCAGAGGTGGAGACCAGGCGCAGTTTCTTCAAACGGATCAACCATTATCGCTATCAACAACAGCAACATCTGGACGAGTAGCAATACCGGATCCACCTGGACGTGCAATACAGCACCCGGAACCTCGAACTGGTATGCAGCCGCATGTGATTACAGTGGATCAAATTTAGCGGCGGGGGCTTACGGTGGGTACATCTGGACAAGTTCAAACGGTGGATCTACATGGACGTGCAATACATCGACCGGTGCCCAGGCTTGGTACACACTTGCGTGCGATTCAACGGGAACCAAGCTGGCTGGAGGTATCGCCAACGGGTACATTTGGCTGAGCAGTAATCAAGGATCTACTTGGACGTGCAATACATCCCTGGGGTATCAATTGTGGCAGGGCATTGCGTCGTCATCCAACGGGTCTAACTTAGTTGCAGTTACAAGCACAGTCATATATTTGTCAACGAATGGAGGAACAACTTGGACTAGCAACACGATGGTGTCTCCAAGCGTAGGATTTTTCAACGTTGCATCTGATGCATCTGGATCCAATTTAATCACTGGTGAGGGGCCTGGAAGCACCGGGTATGTTTGGACAAGTACGAGCGGGGGAACATCCTTTGCAACGGTTTCAGTCGTCGGAACCATGAACGTATCGGGCGGTTACTACATCAACGGCGTACAAACAATTGGTCCCACCGGTCCCGCGGGTGTGGCGGGCGCCAACTCTACCGTCACAGGCCCCACTGGCAGCACGGGCGCAATTGGTCCCACCGGCCCGATGCCGTCTATCGCAGGGTCCACTGGATTTGGAAGTGTGCTGACGGTGAACACGGGTGGAACGGGCTTGTACGGAAACTCCAACTTGACCTTCAACGGAAGTGTTCTGTCTCTCAGTGGGACGCTGAATATGAATACGAATGCAATCTCTAACGTGGTGTCCGAAACGATTAGTGCATTTGGACCTTGGTTGCCGAGTGTGATTTCCAACATGACATTCTGGTTTGATGCTCAGCAGGTATCGAGCACAACTCTTTCAAACACGACGGTAACGGCATGGGCGGATCGGTCGGGTCTTGGTTTGTTTTCGTCCTTTGCCAAGGAGACGGGTTGTAACGCACCTAACATCGCATCCAACTTTGCTGGCTCCTACCGTGGAATTCAGATTTCGCCATCCTTCATGAAATTTGATACAGTCACTACATCTTCCTCTAACTATCAGGGATCGGGTGGAGTTACGCTTGCCTACATGTTGCAGCCTCAGTCTGGAGGCAATAACATTAACATTTTCTCCAACTCCATGAATGCAATTACAAACCAATTTAACGGCAGCACGGGTGTGGGGTTCTTTCTGAACTATAACAGCGCAACAAGTTCAAACATAAACTACACAGTAAATGTCCCCTATATCATCATTGAAAATTACTCAGTCCCCACCAGCAATTTTGTCACTCGTGTCACAGACACCGCGTTAGGTGGTCGATACAGCAATGGAACCACTGCGCCTATTGCCAACAGCGCCGGGAACTTTACGTTTGCTCTCAATGGTGACAATTACCAGAACTGGGTCATTGCCGAGATTATCTGCTTCAATACGAGTTTGAGCACGACCAGCATGCAGCAGCTTGAGGGCTACTTTGCCTTCAAATATGGAATCTCCCTTCCGGCTGGACATCCCTACCAGCTTGCTCCGCCGTCTGGATCGTCTATTCTGACCATGGGGACACTCACCACCGATACCCAATCAAACTTGACACTTGGACCGACCGTAAACGCAAAGAACATTCGTCTGCAGGGCCCAACTGAGTGGCGGTATATTACATCTAACGTATCCGGAACAACGGTTGATTTGACATCGACATCCACATACTATTCAACCGTGTTCCGACTGACCGCTGGTCCCTCCAACACCATCACCTTTCCCACCCCTACGATTGCTGCTGGAGTTTGGTGGACATTCTCAAATGCATATAGCGCAGCCCAGACGCTGACACTATCAGGCACCACAACTGGACTGACTTCACCCTACACGCTTGCCTCCAACTCGGTCGTGACCTTCTATACCGATGGCACATCGTACTATGCCAATGCGGGTGGCGGTGGTGGCGCCGGATCCACCATTTCCAACTATTCCAACGCAGGAGCCGTTATCTTTGCTACCGGCACCTCCACGGGTCTCCAGGGCAGCTCGAACTTGTTTTTCAGTAACAGTTCCAACTTGGGTATTCAGACCACGACACCGGCCACAGCTCTCGATGTGAACGGCGGTGTCACCATTCGCAACGGCTATCGTCCATTGTACTCCAACGTAACGACCACACCCCTGACGGTGGCCGCCAACTCCTATGGAACCCATTTCAATATCACCACCTCTACGTTGAACGCCATCACGATTCCCACAATCACCTGGGCCACCGATTCCAACGCCTACTGGGTCTTCCGCAATAACACCGGCACATACCTGAGTATCACCTTCACCTACACGAGCGCCGGAACAACCGCCCCGACCAATCCCGTCACGATCCCTCCAGCAAACTCCGTGACCATGATGATGACATACCCGGGCGGCACGACCTCTAACTATGTTTTGTTTTAAGAGTACAATGCTAGGAGCGTCCAAAAGCATCTGGGGGTTTGACCCTCGGTCGATTCCTGGATGTTCCATCTGGTTCGATGCTGCGGATACAAGCACGATAACTACAAGTGGCACAAACGTCACGAGCTGGACAAACAAGGGATCTATCCCTCTAATCGCATACCCCCTTACGGGTGGATTGGGTACCCCGGTCGGAGGAGGCACGAACTCAAACGCGTACGGAGGGTACATGACCTCGGGAACGTCAACTGTGAACGGACTTAACGCCGTGAGTTGTCCCATCCAAACGACATATGGGATGAATTCAACAGTGACATTTCCAGCACAGGCCCGTGCAGTCTTCGCAGTGTACAAGGCTACGGTGCTAGGGTCTTCTTCTCAGTATCTTACATTCTTTGGATGTGCCACTGTCACACCTAACAATCAGAACGGTATGGATAATTATATCTACTATGACGGTCAGAGTGCAACACTCTTTGCCGAGGTCGGTGCCGGAAACGGAAGTGTATTGGGTGCCTCAACTGCGGCCGGAACGATTCCCTTGAATACAACGGGCATGGTGTGCTGGGTTCAGTCAGCGGTATCAACTGGCAGCAATTTTATCACACTAAACGGAGTGTCTCAGTCAGTCACAACCAACGCAATTGCGTCGACGTACGTAACAACGCCCCAGTACTATTTCATTGGGTGTTCGTATCCTCAGTCGTGCCTTTTATGCGAATACATCATGATCAATGCGGAAATGACCATCCCCCAGCGTCAGTCGATGGAAGGGTATCTGGCCAGGAAATGGGGCATTACACTGCCAACCACACACCCCTTTTACGGAACACTTCCTTTCAATCGATACTTTAACCCCACCGACATTCCGGGATGTTCGCTGTGGCTGGATGGGGCGGATGGGTCGAGCATTGTTCCATCTATCGCTCCGGGTATCGTCACATCGCTCACAGGAAACATGAATGCCGTTATATCGGGGGTCGCTCAGCTTCCAGACGGCAACATTGTTGCGACTGACTCCGGAGGCAACCTTATCAAACTCATCACGTATCCCGGAGGCGTGGTTACCGTACTGGCAGGATCCACAGAGGGAAGCAACAACGCCACAGGCACTTCTGCGAGCTTCGCCTACCCATTCGGAGTTGCTGTCCTTTCGAATAGTACTATCGTTGTAGCTGACGCGAACAACAGCATGATCCGTCTCGTTACATATCCTGGAGCGGTCGTCACGACGCTCGCTGGCAATGGCGCGCGTTCTGCTGTCAACGGCACAGGGACAGCTGCGACTTTCAATATCCCACAAGGAGTCGCCGTCCTTTCAGATGGTAACATTGTTGTCGCTGACACGTTCAACAACATGATCCGACTTGTCACATATCCTGGAGGCGTGGTTACCACACTTGCCGGACAAACCACGTCGGGGTCCGCCGACGGCACCGGAACGGCCGCGAGTTTTTATTACCCGATTGGCATCGCTCAGCTTTCAAACAGCAATATTGTCGTGGTCGACAGTGTTAACAACCGCATCCGGCTCGTCACGTATCCTGGGGGTGTGGTAACCACGCTTGCCGGGCAATCCACTGCGGGAAGCAATGATGGCACGGGAACCGCTGCGAGTTTTAATCGTCCTAATGGAGTCTGCCAGGCGCCAAACGGGGGTATTATCGTTACCGATGGGAACAATAACCGAATCCGACTCGTAACAACATCGACATATACTGTAAACTCGGGCGTGGTCACCACGCTTGCGGGTAGCGGCACAGGCCAATTTGCCGACGGTACGGGTACGGCTGCGAGCTTCTTCAATCCAAATGGAGTCGCCAAGCTGTCAAATGGCAACGCCATAATTGCCGATACAAACAACTACCGCATCCGAATTATGACTATTATGACTACCGTAACATCGGGTACCTGGAACGACAAGTCTGGCCAGTCCAACACCATGTCCGGAACGGCGACCTGGTCCGGCAGCAACATGATCTTCGATGGTAGCACCAGTGCGTTTTCCAATACGACGTATGTGTTTCCGTCGAACGCATATTCCATGTTTGGTGTGTACTCGAATACGACGGCTCCGGCGGCATCTGCGTACATGAACGCAGTCTACGGGAGCAACGGCTACCCGATGTTGGGAATTTACGGCTCAAATAAGTACGTGTCTGCTCGGTCGGTGGTTGCGAATACGGGGGCGTTGAGTACAACGGTTGGGTGGGCGGCACGGATTGGAGGTACGGGAACCGATTTGGGGAGGGCAGTCGCCACGGATTCAAGTGGTAATGTGCTCGTGACCGGAAATTTTACAAGTGGTTCGTTGAATTTCTACAATTCAAGTGGAGTAAGTAACGCGTCACTCGCCAGTGCAGGTACAGGAAGTAACAGCTGTTTCATCGGCAAGTACACGTCAGCCGGCGCGGTGTCGTGGGCGGCAAAAATTGGGGGTACACTCGACGACTATGGATACGGAATCGCCACCGATTTAAACGGAAATGTGTTTGTGACTGGTTTCTATAATAGCAGTCCGGTGACAGTCTACGATTCAAGTGGAGTAAGCAATGCATCCCTCGCAAATGCAGGAAGCTCTGACATTTTCCTCGTCAAATACACGTCGTCCGGTTCATTCTCATGGGCGGCACGAATGGCGGGTGCGAGCCTCGATTCGGGGAGGGCAGTCGCCACGGATTCAAGTGGTAATGTGTTCGTGGCCGGACATACTTCTTCGTTGATACTCTACGATTCAAGCGGAGTAAGCAATGCATCAATTGTCTCGTACTCCGCCTTCGTTGCTAAATACACCTCAACTGGTTCAGTCTCATGGGTAGTAGGAATGGGGGGTACGGGCGGTATAAACGTCACCATAGATTCAAGTGGTAATGTGCTCGTGACCGGAAATTTTACAATCGCTTCGTTGAAATTCTATAATTCAAGTGGAGTAAGCAACGCATCGATTTCAAATTCTGGAAGCAGTGATATTTTCATCGCCAAGTACACTTCATCCGGTTCATTCTCATGGGCGGTACATATTGGGGGGACGGGCGCCGACTACGAATACGGAGTCGCCACGGATTCAAGTGGTAATGTGTTCGTGACCGGATCTTATGCTAGTACTACATTGACTTTCTACGATTCAAGTGGCGTAAGCAACGCATCACTTTCAAATTCAGGAGTCAACGACTGTTTCATCGCCAAGTACACGTCAGCCGGCGCGGTGTCGTGGGTGGCAAAAATTGGAGGCACTGGCGACGACGATGGATACGGAATCGCCACCGATTTAAACGGAAATGTGTTTGTGACAGGATTATACTCTGCGGCACTGACGATGTACAATACTAGCGGAACAGCAGGTGCGACACTTGGAAACGTGGGAGGCACCTACGACGGTTTCGTCGCTAAATATACTTCAGCTGGTGCGGTCTCATGGGCGGTACAAATTGCAGGTGCGGGGGCCGATCGACCATACGGAATCACTACCGATTCAAGTGGTAATGTGCTCGTGACCGGATCTTATGCTAGTACTACATTGACTTTCTACGATTCAAGTGGCGTAAGCAACGCATCGCTTTCAACTACAGGTCAAAATGTGTTCATCGCCAAATATTCGCCTGATGGATACATTACTGCTCCAGTCCCTGCCTCCTCCAACGTCTTAGTGTCCGCCACCTATGCATCCTCCACCTTCTCGCCATTTGTCAATGGATCTAACACTTCAACCCTGGCAGGAGCCACAACAGCCACCACCGGCATCTACGTTGGTGGGCCGTCCAACTATTTCAACGGCTCTATTTCGGAATTGTTGATTTACTCTTCGACCTTATCGGCCGCCCAGCGGCAGCAAGTGGAAGGATATCTGATCCAAAAATGGGGCCTGAGTACGCAGACGATATCCAACCACCCATACAAATTGATTCCGCCGGCGACCTCTCAGCCCCCGCAATTTGCCGAAGTCACGCCCGGAAACTGGACCCGCGATTGGAACCCGTATTTGCAGTCGTTGATTGCGAAGAACAATCCAACGAATGCCACGGTTATTCCGACTGTAAGTTATGGAACTGGTGGTCCTTCACTGACCCCAGCATTGTCGACACAGCGTTACCAGGGTGGCGTGCTGGCTCCAAACGGAAACATCTACTGTGTACCGAACGGCGCTACAACCTCAAACGTTCTGATCATCAACACCACGACAAACGCTGTGAGTTATGGAACCAGCTCACTCACTCCGGCATTGTCGACGCAGACGTACTGTGGAGGAGTACTGGCCCCGAACGGGAACATTTATTGCGTACCGAACGGTGCTTCAAACATTCTGATCATCAACACCACGACAAACGCTGTGAGTTATGGAACCAGCTCACTCAGCCCAGCATTATCGACGCAGGGTTACCAGGGCGGCGTCCTGGCCCCAAACGGGAATATTTATTGCGTGCCGAACGGCGCTTCAAACATCCTAATCATCAATCCGTCTACAAATACTGTGAGTTATGGAAGCAACTCGCTCACACCAGCATTGTCGGGACAATATTACTACGGTGGCGTGCTGGCCCCAAACGGGAATATTTATTGTGTACCGAACGGTGCTGCAACTTCAAACATTCTGATCATCAACACCACGACAAACGCTGTGAGTTATGGAACCAGCTCGCTCACACCAGCATTGTCGACGCAAACTTACTATGGTGGCGTGCTGGCCCCAAACGGGAATATTTACTGCGTACCGAACGGTGCCTCAAACATCCTAATCATCAACACCACGACAAACGCTGTGAGTTATGGAACCAACTCGCTCAGTCCGGCATTGTCGGGACAGACTTACCAGGGTGGTGTACTGGCTCCAAACGGGAATATTTATTGTGTACCAACCGGTGCCTCAAACGTTCTGATCATCAACACCACGACAAACGCTGTGAGTTATGGAACCAACTCGCTCACACCAGCGTTAACGGGTCAGCGTCAGATCGGCGGCGTGCTGGCTCCAAATGGGAATATTTATTGCCAGCCATTTCTTAGTTCAAATATTCTGATTATCAGCAACGCATATACACAGAATCCTTCGTCCAACTACTGTCTGTCCGCTTATGCGAACAAACTCTAAGCACGGCTCACACGCTCCCACGTCACTCCCTTCGGTCGTTCCTTCGCCCGGTCGTTACGCCTTGCTGACATGTATCCTCAGCACATTCCCCTGGAACGAATAGGACACCACGATCCCCGTCAGCATGGACTGGATGGTGGCCAAGATAGTTCCAATGTCGACGCCAAGAAGATACCACGCATACGCAACAACATCGCGGGTCACACCGTCTGAGCAAACGTTCGGCGGTGTGAAGGGAAAGGACTGGACAACGTAAATACCAGGAAATCCAGCCGCGGCCCAGGCAAAGAGCTGTGGGCGGTAGGCTTCGCGAGTCGGGTTCAGTAGAGGAGCTAGGGTCGCCCGATCGGCAGCTTCTTGCGCGACAATGACTGCGTGGCTCGCCATCAGCTCTTCCATGGTTGCAATGACGGGTGCCGGAGCAACGACAGGCGGATCGGCGGGTGCCGGAGCAACGGCAGGTGGCGGAACGACAACCTCGGGTGCCGGAGTGGGTTCGGGGACGACAATCTCTGGAACAGACTCAGTGCTCATTTGTGTAACCATCTCGATTTTTAACACTCGGAAAGAACAAGATGAGCGCATTTCTGTCTCGCTATGTGCCCGGCGTGGGCGTGACGACTTGTGCGCCGAATGTATGTGCTGGACCTCCTGGACCTCAAGGACCACCGGGCGCCCCGGGTCCCACTGGTCCTACGGGTCCGACGGGTCCGACTGGACTTCCAGGATCAACAACAAACCAGGGCCCTCCGGGTCCAGCAGGTCCGAGCGGGGCTACTGGACCGACCGGTGCCGACGGTCCTACGGGACCACGGGGACCTGCAAGCACCCTGCGCGGAAATACGGGTCCGACGGGACCCACGGGTCCGATGGGGCTTCCAGGAACGGCGACAAATACTGGCCCTGTGGGACCTGCTTCAACAGTTCCGGGTCCCACGGGTCCCGCTGGACTTCCGGGTTCGGCAACCTACACGGGATCCACAGGTAGAACGGGACCCATGGGTGTCATGGGACCCACTGGACCCACTGGTAACACGGGGCCCACGGGAAAAACGGGACCCACAGGTGTGACGGGAGCCGTGGGAGCCACAGGGCCTACGGGCGCCACAGGTGCGACTGGCCCAACTGGATATCCGGGTGCTGTTGGACCCGATGGTGCAATCGGTCCTATGGGCCCTACCGGAGGGACGGGCACAACGGGACCCACGGGATACACGGGCAACACGGGAAAAACAGGACCCACTGGACCCACTGGACCCACAGGTTGGACTGGGCCGACTGGACCCACCGGACCCACAGGTTGGACTGGACCCACAGGTTGGACTGGGCCTACGGGTGTCACGGGATCCACCGGACCTACTGGACCCACGGGTTGGACGGGACCTACGGGTTGGACTGGCCCCACGGGACCTACAGGACCCACGGGTTGGACTGGACCTACGGGACCTACAGGGCCCACAGGCAACACCGGATTTACCGGACCCACAGGACCCACAGGTTGGACGGGACCCACAGGCAACACGGGAATGACGGGCATGACAGGATTCACGGGCTGGACAGGTCCCACGGGTTGGACTGGACCTACAGGTATGACTGGACCTACAGGTTGGACAGGACCGACTGGCTGGACAGGACCTACGGGCAATACGGGATTTACTGGACCCACAGGACCGACTGGTTGGACTGGACCCACGGGTTGGACGGGACCCACGGGACCCACAGGACCCACGGGTTGGACGGGACCGACCGGCTGGACGGGACCGACCGGCTGGACGGGACCTACAGGTAACACGGGGTGGACGGGAAACACGGGTTGGACTGGTAACACTGGTCCGACCGGCAACACTGGATGGACTGGTTGGACGGGACCCACGGGTAACACAGGACCCACAGGGTTCACAGGTTGGACGGGCAACACGGGATGGACTGGTTGGACGGGACCCACGGGTATGACTGGACCTACAGGTAACACGGGCCCTACAGGTTGGACGGGACCCACGGGTGTCACAGGTCCCACTGGACCCACTGGACCCACAGGAACTACGGGACCCACAGGCAATACTGGTCCCACCGGCAATACGGGACCCACTGGTTGGACGGGACCTACGGGGTGGACGGGGTGGACCGGTAACACGGGTCCCACCGGCAATACGGGCTCCACAGGTTGGACAGGACCTACGGGCGTCACGGGGTGGACAGGTTGGACGGGGCCGACCGGCTGGACGGGGTGGACAGGTTGGACGGGACCCACAGGTTGGACGGGACCCACAGGTTGGACGGGACCCACGGGACCCACGGGGTGGACCGGTAACACGGGTCCCACAGGATGGACGGGTCCTACAGGTTGGACAGGACCCACTGGTTGGACGGGGTGGACTGGTTGGACGGGACCTACGGGTTGGACTGGACCCACAGGACCCACTGGACCGACAGGACCCACGGGTTGGACGGGATGGACGGGCCCTACAGGTTGGACGGGACCTACAGGTTCGACCGGACCCACAGGTGTCACGGGGTGGACAGGTTGGACGGGACCCGCGGGGAGTGTAGGACCTGCAGGTCCGGCCGGGGTTCAGGGTTCAGCAGGAGCAAACGGTTCAGCAGGAGTACAGGGGAATGCCGGTCCAACAGGACCAGATGGCCCGGCAAGTATTGGGTCTCCAGGAAACCCTGTAACCATGACCCTATACACCGGGAGTATATCGTTCTCAAGTTTGTCCGCAAATACTTCAGCGTCTGTCGTCATGACGCAGTCAAACGTGCTAAACACGAAAACGATCGTCATCCAAGGTGCGCAATGCAGTGTCGCAAATATTCAATATGTATCAGGAATTGTTGCCCTCTATCCGACACAGGGCACAACCTACTGGAACATTAATATGACTGTTCTTGGAGCTGGCACAAGTGGTAGTGCGATATACACGATATATTATTACGGTCTCTCCTAAAGTATAATGTACGTGTCCTACTCGCCACGGTCGTCCACGGCCTGTACTCCACCCGTTCGCTACATTACGGGTGCAACGATTGGCGCTACGGGGCTGATCGGCGCGACTGGCGCAGCTGGCGGGTCGATTGCGGGCGGCAGGGGTCCTCAGGGACAAGCGTCTGTATATGGAGCAACTGGAGTCACAGGACCGATAGGGACTACGAATCCGATGGGCCCAACCGGGAATACAGGACCCATTGGACCGACAGGATCAATCGGGTATGTCGGACAAATTGGCAGCACCGGCCCAATGGGCGCGATTGGTATCAATTCGTCCATCGGAGCAACAGGTCCTGCTGGTGCTGCTGGTCCCATAGGTCCGCGCGGTCCCACGGGCATTGCTTCACCAACCGGAGCAACTGGAAGTGTGGGTCCCACGGGCGCAACCGGGCCCACTGGAATCGGATACATTGGCGCCACCGGAGTACCTGGATCCACAGGGAAAGCAGGAGCCACCGGAGCAACAGGATCTGCGCCAACGGGTCCTCAAGGTCCAGTAGGTCCTCAAGGCTCAAAGGGGCTCATTGCAGGCGGAACGGGCAGAACGGGATATACTGGATCACAAGGATTTACGGGCAGTATCGGAGTCACCGGGCCTACGGGACCCACGGGCTGGACGGGTTGGACGGGACCCACTGGCAATACGGGCTTTACTGGATTTACGGGACCCACGGGCTGGACGGGCAACACCGGCAACACCGGACCCACTGGACCCACAGGACCCACAGGCTGGACCGGCAACACCGGATTCACAGGGAAAACAGGACCGACCGGCTGGACGGGCTGGACCGGCAACACGGGATTTACGGGCATGACTGGACCCACTGGCTGGACTGGACCTACGGGGTGGACTGGACCGGCCGGCAACACTGGATTTACTGGTATGACCGGACCGACTGGCTGGACTGGACCTACTGGCTGGACAGGACCCACGGGTAACACGGGATTTACGGGTATGACTGGACCCACTGGAAACACCGGGTTTACGGGCAATACAGGGCCGACTGGACCGATAGGACCCACGGGTTGGACGGGATCCACGGGCAACACAGGATTCACAGGTTGGACTGGGTGGACAGGTTGGACGGGACCCACTGGATGGACAGGGCTCACGGGCAACACAGGATTCACAGGTTGGACGGGACCCACGGGTTGGACGGGACCCACGGGTTGGACGGGACCCACGGGACCCACGGGACCCACCGGACCCACGGGGTGGATTGGTTGGACGGGACCCACAGGTTGGACGGGACCCACAGGTTGGACGGGACCCACAGGTTGGACGGGACCCACAGGTTGGACGGGACCCACGGGTTGGACAGGACCCGCGGGTTGGACGGGAATTGGACCCACTGGACCTACTGGCAGCACGGGTCCAACAGGTAACACGGGACCTACTGGGTTCGTTGGAGTTGGGTTTGGTGGATTCACAGGTCCTACAGGAATCACTGGTCCTGCAGGGAATACCGGGCCCATCGGAAATACTGGGCCTACGGGACCCACTGGACCTACGGGACCCACTGGCAACACGGGACCCACTGGCAACACGGGACCCACTGGCAACACGGGACCCACTGGCAACACGGGACCCACTGGCAACACGGGACCCACCGGACCTACGGGTCGGACTGGACCTACGGGACCTACTGGCAACACGGGACCCACGGGTAATACGGGTCCCACCGGACCTACGGGCCCCACTGGCAACACGGGTCCCACCGGACCTACGGGCCCCACTGGCAACACGGGACCCACCGGACCTACGGGTCGGACTGGACCTACGGGACCTACTGGCCCTACGGGTCGAATGGGTAACACTGGGTCGACCGGCTGGACCGGTAACACCGGACCTACGGGCCGAACTGGACCTAAGGGACCCACTGGACTTACGGGCACTACTGGTCCTACCGGTCCTCTTGGACCCACTGGTGCAACTGGAGTTGCAGGATCCGTTGGACCCGACGGCGCCGCTGGACCTGCAGGGGCCGTTGGACCCACTGGGCCTACGGGATCCACTGGACCCATTGGCATAACTGGCGCCAACGCAGGAGGCGTATATATGGGAACTGGTTCGGCATCTGTGGTCTCTGTGAACGCCAATAGTGTTGTGGCATCCGGAGGCGCAACTGGACTCTCGGGCGAATATATGCTGCGTATGTTCACATCAAGCGGTACCTTTACATTGACATCAAATCCGAACAATCTGCCAATTGACGTGCTCGTGGTTGGCGGGGGTGGTGGAG
>Ga0208387_1000314_pt1 | contig 14475 bp, 30 predicted proteins | sample CryBogCBH27Jul09_FD_184611 | JGI IMG/M metagenome (GOLD analysis project Ga0208387, IMG submission 184611) | Freshwater microbial communities from Crystal Bog, Wisconsin, USA - CBH27Jul09 (SPAdes) | ecosystem: Environmental > Aquatic > Freshwater > Lake | place: Crystal Bog, Wisconsin, USA...
GGGGAAAGGGAGGGAGGCGTAACGCTTGTAACGTCACGCGTAACGTCACGCGTTACGTCACCAGTGACGCTTTGTGACGCTTTGTGACGCTCTCTGTAACGCTCCTGCCTGAGAGCGCCGGGGGTGCGGATCTTCTCATTGGCATGATGCTCGGCCAACGCTGCCAGCTCAGCATCACACTCCTCAAGCGCCCGCACGGCAATGAGAATGGCTTCCATCGGCGCGCCAGCATCGGCCATGGCCTGCATGAGATCGGAAATCCTCACGCCACCCTCCCGGCCCGATGCGCGATCAGCTTTCGCGCGAAGCGATAGCTGCCCACCACCATGTTCCTGCGGAGCTTGTTCTCGCTCGGCGTGTAGCCATCCTCATCGATCAGCATCTCCAGCCCATCGTGAAACTGGACACGCTCATAGGCGATGGTGGGGGCTTCCTCGGGCCGAAACAGGATGGCGGTCGAGAATGCTATCGCAGGCGCGGGCTTGGCCTTCCTGGCCCTCGGCTTGCGCTTTTTCGCGGGACGGGGATTGGGCAGAACAGCGCTATCCAGCCCAGCCAGCCTGGTGCGCCCATCGCCATGCAAAAGGGGGAAATCGGCCTTGGCCAGATGGTATTCTATCGATCCGTCCAACAGCTCCGGCGCGGCCAGCAGGTGATCGACAAGGCTTTTGAAGGCCGTGCTGGTGGCGAGCAATATCTCGGCCTGCGCCATGCCATAGATGATGGTCGAATGATCCATGAGCCCCATGAACCGGGCGATGCGCGGGAAGGAAAAATCAGTGCGCCGCCGCAGCGCATACATGATGGCGAAGCGGCATTGGCACACCGGCCTGAGCCGTGTTTTGGAAAGCAGGAACGAGGGCGCGATGCGCGTGCGGAGGCTGGCCTCCAGCAGAATGCCACGGGCGATAAATCCGGTCATGCCAAGGCCCTCCCCAAGGGGGCTCTCAGCACCTCGCCCGCGCGCCATGGCGGCACTATGCCCTGCAGGTCCAGCGCATAGTCCAGCAGACCCAGCGCGTCGGCCTCATCATCGTTGCGCGGTCGCCAGCCATATTGCTGGCAGCGCTCAATCGCATAATCCTTCCATTCCTTGCGCTTGGTGCCGCGCGGCATCGATCCCACGAAATGCTTCCGCCACGAACTGAGGTTGATCCCCATCACCGTGCGAAGGCCAAAGGCCTCGCCGAAGCTCTCGGCATGGCCCACCAGCTTCAGCTGGATATCGTTCTGGGGGCCGGAATGTCCGCCGCGCTCCATCTGCGTCAGCGGGTTCTCAAAATACAGGCGGTCAAACGGGCAGACCTTGTGCAGATCCGCCATCATCTGGTGCAGCTTCAGGCAAACGCGCCCAGGGCTGGTGAACTCCGAGCCAAGCACCCATGAGCCAAAGCGCGGCACATCGGTATTGTCGGCCCAAATCGCCCAGCCGGTGCTGCGTTTGGAAAGGTCGAGGGAAAGTGTCGCCACCGAATAACTCCTGAGGTCACCCAAGGGCTGGAGGAATGCGCTCGGCACCCCACCAGCCCGAGAGAGACGTCAGTCGCCTTCCTGCTCGCCAGCGGCCACTTCCTCGCCAGCATCGCCCAGATCCGTCTCGCTGCCATCGCTGGCAAGGGTGACGAGCTGCATGGTCGGCTTGGCCACCAGCGGCGCGGGCCCGCTGCCCTGCGCCATATCCACCAGATCGGCGGGGCTGGGGTCGATCCCCGCAGCCTTCAGCGTGCCATTGAAGCTCCGCAGCCAATCCTCGCGCTTGGCGTCTTCCATTTCCACCAGCTTGAACGCCGCCTTCGCCGCGCCGGGCTGGATATGGCATTGCTTCTTCACCGCCTTGTAAGCGGTGCTGGCTTCCTGGTTGAACTCGCCAGCTTTGCTCAGGGCCGGTTTGATATCGGTGCGGAAGATCTTCACCGCCGTGCCGAAATCCTTGACCTTCACCTCGCCGTCATCGTCTCGTGCTTTTCGTGCTGCGCGCGCCACTGTCGTCTCCTCTGGTTGACCATTTCCGGCGCAAACTGAAAATGGTGTGGAATGGTTGCCCAGCAGCTCAAAGGCCTCGGGCGGGGGTGGTGTGATGGCGTCGTCCCTGGCCCACATCCGGGCTTCAGCCAGCCCGAGGCCGCTGATCTGGGCGGCGATCTCGATGGCATGGCCGTCAAGGTGGAAGGCCCGGCGAAACAGGCGCAATTGCTGGGAGCCGTGCGAGGTCATGCGCCAGCCCTCCGGCGTGCCGATGCATCCTTCCGCAGGTAAGCATCGAAGCGCGCGTCGCGCCCCTCTCGCTCATCACGATCAGCCTGCTCAACCGTCCGGTGTTCGAGGTAAGGGAAGCGCGCTGGGGCAGCTTTCGGCTTCATGCGTCCAGCTCCAGCCGCAGGCGGTCGATCTGATATTGCAGGCAATCCAGCTTGTCGCTCAGCGTCTCGGGCTCGCCGTGGCGGCAAAGATAGAGATCGCGCACCGGGCCGATCGCGGCCTCGCCAAACTCATAGGCAATGCGGAGCAGCGTAACTGGGTTGAGATCGTTTGCCTCGTTCTCGGCATTGCCCACGGTGCCATCGCAGCAGCCTATTCTCTCGCCCAGCTCGATATTGGAAAGGCCCTCCGCCGCCTTCAGGTCGCGGATCATCTTGGCCACCGCCTTGCGATAAGACTTTTGGCGCGGCGGACAGTGGAGCGGTAAGACGTTGGACGCGAGGCGTGTCATATAGCACCCCCATGGAAAGGTTCACCCATCACGCCGCGTCCTGCCGCTGGTGGCTGGCTCGCCCGGACTCGCCTGCGATGCCACCTTCGGTTACGTTTCCCCGGTCGACTCGAGGAAGGGAGCAACCAGCAGCGTGCCAAATCCCATCACCGCCATGCTTTGGCCAGGCGAACAGAACTTCATGCGGTTCAAAGCTGTCTGCGATGACGAGACGGCCCCTGATTACACAACCTTCCTTGCTGATGTCCGAGGCAAGTTGGCCCGGCGCAACATCAGCGAGGACACAATCTGGAAACTGGCCTTCGACCCGGATGAACTCGCATCTTGGTGCAGGGCCAGCGGTTGCAAGGTCGATTCCGAAGGTCGGGCGCAATACACCGCCTTCCTCGCTGATGAGCAGCGCCGCCGCGCTAAAGACTGATCCCTGTTCCATTTACGCCGCATCCTGCCGGGGCGCGCGGGGTTGCCACGGGTCGATGCTCTCGATCACCGCAATCTGCTCTTCCGTCAGATCGGCAATCAGCGCGTGCCGCCAGCCGGTCTTGCGAAAGATATGGATGGCGAGTGGGCGTGGCGGTCGGCGAGCTCCACTAATGACTTGGGAGGCATAGGAGAGCGAAATGCCAATGGCCTCAGCGAGCCGCGTGGGGGTGGGTGTTTCCATACCCCTGATATTTGCAGATTGCAAAGAGCAATGCAATACCGATCTTTGCAGTCTGCATAAGGACATGAAGCTGCCAAACTGGCAAATTGGCAGGATGTCGGATGATAAAAATGGTGGCCCAAATTACCTGCGTATGTGGCGCGAATATCGCCGCATGACGCAGGAAGAGCTTGCTTCGGCTTGCATCCCTCCAACCACCGGCTCGGTGATAAGCTTGCTCGAAGAGGGTGAGCGCGGCCTTTCCCTGAAATGGCTGCGGCGCTTGGCCCCTGCGCTCAAAACGCGTCCGGGCTGGCTGGCGGATATGAACCCCGAAAATCTGGACACCCGCGCCCTGGAGATGCTTGAAAGCGTGCCCGCAGATAAGCGCGAGCAGATCATCCAGATTATTGAAACTTTTACCGGGAATGGGACTGAGGGTTGAATTGATATGCCGCAGTTAAATTTGGTTCAAAGATATATTTCACTTTTTGCAGCAGTCATATTGTTTGGGAGCGCGCTCGAAAGGGCTAACGCGTATGAAGGTTGGACGTTCCAATTCGCAATAGGGCTGCTGTTCCTCCTTCTTTCCCTGTCAGGATCAATGCGGGAAATGTTTGCGCCCCAGAGCATAAGGCTCCCGGGCTGGCGGCGGCGGAGCGCTATGCGTTCTCTCAATAGGATTTCACATAAATTCACAGACGTTCCGGTGTGGCCGTTAATTTACAAAATGACGAAGGGATTGATTTATAAAATTGATCCAGAAGGATTGGGCGCGTTTAATGCAGAAGATAAGACAAATGACATTTTAATAACACAAGTGATTTATAATATATGTCGTGATGATTATTTTGAGCAGACATATCATTCTGGGCAAATGAATTACGCTCATGTAGGGGGTGGGTATATTGTTATAGCATGGCGGTCTTTAAAAATTCTTCACGATTCTGGATTTATGGATGATGATGAGTATAAGGAGGAGGTTAAGTCTATGACCGCACAATATGCCTCCGCCCCATCGCCCGCGCCGTGATCCGCTCAATTTGCAGGGGCAGGTAACGCAGCGTCTGCTCTGTCATTCTGAACCCGATAACGAGGCTATTGCCATGGGTGCCTTCGAAGATACCGAGGTCACGTTTCCTTGCGGCAACTGCGGCGCACGCATCACGAAGACCTATGGTTGGCTCGAAAGCCACGACCATCTCTTCTGCGGCTGTGGTGAACAATTTAACCTTGACCGTATAGGCCTGCACCAGCGCATCGCTCAGGCCCGATATGAGGTTAAGCGCTTCACCAGGACAATCGGCAAGATACCCAAGCAAGAGCAATAGCTCCTGATCTTCCGCCTCTGAAAAGGGCGGGACGTCCTCCAGCCTGATCGGCACCTCGAGGCCATCCTCTGTCACAGCCATTGGCTCACCAGATAATCCCAACATCTCATCCTCCCTCGCGCGGGATCGCGCAGGCTGCAAATAGCGATTCGGAAGCACCTTTGCAAACTGCAACATTTTCCGCTTGACCCATACTTTGCAATCTGCAAATAATCCTCCATCAGCCCAACCGAGTGAGCCGCAAGCGCAGACCTCGCCGGGCCTTGATGGAGGTTCCCGATGCAAGCCCATTCCCCCACCACCGCAGAACTGGCCCGAGACATTCTCGCGCGCCGCTGGTTTCCCGGCACTTTCGTGGCGTCGCATGATGCGTGGATCGATGCCGCCCAGCGCGCTGTTGATGGCGATGAGGAAGACCTCGAAGAAATCCTGACCGAGGACGCTCTCTTCGCCGACGCGGGGTGGGAATCGTGAGCGTGGCCGGTGCCATCCCGGAGCCAACCCCCGCCTTTGCCTGCGGCTTCGCAGAAGGCAGCGTGTTGAGCGCCTTGCGCTACCTGCGCGCCATTCCCGCGCCGAAAGATCAGCTTGCGGCCATGAGGCTGCAATGGGCAATCGATGATCTTGTGGCCGCCATAGACGCCCTGCGCGTCCCGTTCGAGGTGGCGTCGTGATCCGCGCCTGCATCCTCGCGGTGTTGATCTTGGGCGCGCTCCTGATCGCCTTCAACGCCTGCGCCGCTGGCTACGAGGCCAAGCAGGCCGGGCTGCTCGACGGCTACGCACTGGTGCCCCGGCTATGAGGTTCACCATCATCGAGCTGGCGATCATCGTTGGCGTGGTGGCCTGGTCATTGTCCGCATGGGTGCGGGTATGACGCGTGACGCCACCCCCTACGCCGCCACAGCTCCGCGCCAGCCCGCGCGGGCCGCCGGGGCTGATGTCAGCGCCCCGGTCGCGGGGTTCTATCGCCACCGGGTTCGCTCGGGATCGGTGCCGGTCGGGATATACCTCTGGTTTGGCCCTCCGCTCGACCCGATCACCGGCGAGGAGCTTGACCGCTCACACCGCTGGCAAGCCCACGCCGATGGCGAGCCTATCGACTTCGAGGCGGTTTGGCCCGCCTGCACCGCGCACCCGATCACCGCCGCCGAATACCGCCAATTCATCGCCCGCAAAGCGTGGGCGAAGGAGCACGCGCCAGCCAGCGCATACGCCACAACCGGGAAGCGGATCGACCCGCTCTCGCTCGATCATCCCCTGCCTTTCTAACGAGGACTCCTACCATGGCAACGAAACCGATATTTGAAGATGCCCCCAGCTGGCCAGCCCCGACACAATTTGCGCCAAGCGGTCACAACCGGCCGCCGCTGGAGGATCTGATCCCCGCTGAGTTCCGCGAGGCGCTGCTGGCCGACAAGCCGGACTTTCTGGTCAAGCTGGAGCAGGCGGTCGATGCTGCTGATCGCGCGGTCGCCGAGGACGACGCTACCCTCGGGCGGTGCGGCAATCTGGTGAACCTCTACCGCGCGATCACCAGTCACATCGACGCCACCCATGTCGCGGTGAAGGCCCCCTATCTGCTGGGTGGTCGGCTCGTTGATGGGGAAAAGAACGCGCTCGTGGCCCGCGTGAAGGATGCCCGCGCCAAGGTCGAAGGCGTGGCCAACGCCTATGAGGCCAAGCGCGCGGCAGCAGCCAAGGCCGAGCGGGATCGCATTGCTGCCGACCAGCGCGCGGCAGCGGAGCGTGCTGCGCAGGCCGAACGGGACCATATCGCCGCAGAGCGTGCCGCCGCCGACGCCATCGCCAATGCAGCCAATGAGGACGAGCGGCAAGCCGCGCTTGAGCGCGCCTTCATCGCTGCGGACGCGGCGCAGGAAGCAATGGCCGCCGCCGCGCTCGCCCCAGCCGCAACCGCCAAGGCGGAGCCGGTGCGCTCGGACGAGGGCGCTGTCGTTTCCAGCACCACCGAATGGGCCTGCGAGGTCGATGATTACGCCAAGGCGTTCAAGTTCGTGAAGAACGACGCGAAGGTGCGTGAGGCCATCGACGCTGCCGTCAAGCGCCTCGTCAAGCAGACCAAGGGCCAGCTCGACATGGCCCCCGCCGTTCGCGTCTGGCCGGTTTCCAAGGCGAGCTTTCGCTGATCCCACCACCCACCAAAGGAACACAGAAAATGAACGCCCCAACCACCTTGCCAGCAGAGCGCAAGCCGCTCCATCCGCTGGTGAAGCTCGACCAGCAGCTTGCCGAGCGCGCTGGCGAGTTCAAGAAATCGCTGCCCTCGCATATCAGTCCCGAGAAGCTCCAGCGCACGATCATGACGGCGGCGCAGAATAATCCCGACCTGCTTTCCGCCGACCGTCAATCGCTGATTATCTCGTGCATGAAGGCGGCGCAGGATGGCTTGCTCCCCGATGGGCGCGAGGCCGCGCTGGTGATCTTCAAGACCAGCTCGAAAGATGCTCAGGGCAACTGGCAGAGCAAGCAGCTCGTGCAGTATATGCCCATGGTCTATGGGCTGCGGAAGAAGATCGTGCAGTCTGGCGAAGTCGTCAGCCTCCAGACGGGCTTGGTCTATCGGGCAGAGCTTGCGGCCGGCGCGTTCATCTATGAGGTTGGTATGGAGCCGCCGATCCGGCACCGCCCGATGCTCGACCTGCCCGCCGAAGAATTGACCGACGCAAATATCGTCGCCGCCTATTCGATTGCACGGATGCAGGATGGATCGGTGTCGGTCGAGGTTATGCGCCGGGGCGAGATCGACCGGGTGCGCGAGGCCAGCCAGACCGGGGCCACCAAGGACAGGAATGGCAAGCCGCGGCAGTCGCGGGGGCCGTGGGCCGATTGGTTTGGCGAGATGGCGCGCAAGACCGTGATGCGTCGGCACAGCAAGACGCTGCCGATGTCGGGAGACATCATCGTCGATGTCGAGGGCCGGGAAACCGAGGCGGCGGCAAGCGCAGTGCGCTTGCTCGATGCTGTTGAGCCCGATGCCCCCGTCGCCCTGCCTCGCGCCGAGGAGGTGGCCGGACAGGAAGGTGAGACGGTCGACGCCGCCACGGGCGAGGTTGTCGGCCCCGGCTTCTCCGAGGTGGACGAGGAAACCGCCCGCGCGCTCGATGCCCAGCAGGGCCGCACCGACGAACAGCATGGCGACCAGCACGATGGCGCGGATGAAGAAATCCCCATGTGGCAGCAGGTCGTTGCCAAGGTGCGCCGCGATGTTGCTGGGGCAACCTCCAAAGCCGAGCTGACTGTCATCGACAAGAATTGGCTCAACGCCCGCGTCGCCATCGAGAGCGAGGATGAAGCGCTTGCGGTCGAGATCGACAAGCTCATCAACGACCGCCGTAACTCGCTGAAGGGGGCCTGACCATGGCCGAAAGCGTGCCTGTCCTAACCCATGCCGAGGCCGTGAAGGTGGCAGAGAGCGTTGATCGCGCGTGGGTAGGGCTTACCGGGCTCAAGACCGCCGCGCCGCCGCTCGATCGGCTCGCCGAGATGGTTCATCGCATCATGCGGAGCGCGGCGGTTGTCGTGGCGATGCGTGGTGCCGAAGTTGAAGGGGCCACGAAATGACCCATCCCCGATTTTTCATCGTGTTCAGCCCAGATGGTCCAACGCCGCCTATCAAGATCCACGCAGAACACCGCGAGGCCCTAGCTATCGCCCACATCATGGCGCGCCAGCATCCGGGCCAGACATTCCACGTGATGAAAAGCAACAGCCGCCCGATTGTGTCTGAGGTTGCGCTGAGCGATGCCGAAGGCGAGGCCAGCAATGGATAAGACCCAATGCACCCGCGCCGATATCCTCAAGGTGATCGCCTTCCACGCCGGATGCGCGCCGGATCAGCTTTCCGACGACGATACCCTGCGCGCTGATCTTGGCATTGGCGATATTGAGCTTCTCGATCTGAGCATGGATATCGAGGACGCGGCACAGCGCATCGTTCCCTGCAATGAGATGCACGCATGGGAAACCGTGGCCGATGTGGTGCGCTGGGTTGAGGGGAGGGCAGTATGACCCAGAACCGATCCAGCGCCGTGATGCAGCAGCGCAGCGAACCCATGCGCTCCCTAGATGATTTTCCCACTCCACCTTGGGCCACCCGCGCACTGTGCGAGCAGTTAGAGGCCCTTGGGCATGATCTTCCAAGCCAGACAGTGCGTGAGCCAGCCGCGAACCGTGGCTTCATGGTGCGACCTTTGGCAGAGCATTTTGCCGAGGTGAAGGCCAGCGACATCAAGGATTATGGCTTTGGATGGCGGGTGGAGGACTACCTGTTTCCGTTCACTATCGAAACGGTCGATTGGACTATTACCAATCCTCCCTTCACGCTGGCGGACAGGTTTGTTGAGCGCGCGCTTGATACCAGCCGAGTAGGCTGTGCTGTCATCGTTCGCGTGGCCTTTATCGAGGGAATCGCCCGATATGACCGGCTCTTTTCCAAGACGCCGCCAAGCATGGTTTTCCAGTTCGTGGAGCGCGTGGCGATGGTGCAGGGCAAGGTTGACCCGGATGCGTCCAGCGCCACAGCCTATGCGTGGCTAGTGTGGCTGCATGGCGAGCATGACACCCGCCTGCGCTGGATAGCCCCCTGCCGCAAGCGCCTTGAGCGCCCCGGCGATTACCCTGTGGAGGTGGTATGAACGCAATCGACCTTGACCGCCGCCTCTCTCGCGCGCTCGAATGCGGGCGCGGCATTCGACTGTCCGATTCGGACATGGACTTGTTCGCGAGCAGTGGCGCGATTGACGCGATTCGCCAGATGGCCGCCGATGAATTGAAGGAGCGTGCGAAATGCCGAGACGTGCAACGGCGAAGGGGCTCCATCACAGTGGTCGATTCTGGCTCGATTGGGACGCCAGGGCCGATGGCAGCCTGCGTTCTCCCTACCTCGCCATCTTCTGGTATGATACCGCCGCCAGACGCACGCGAAGCCTTTCAACAGGCACGGCTGATGTCGAAGCAGCGCGCATCCAGCTCATCAAGAAAGACCTCACCGAAAGCGGGATCGGCGCGTTCTGCCCAACCTGCGGCCAGAAAGTAGAGGCGCAGAGCGGCTATGGGCTATGCGATGCCATCCGCGATTACCTCGCCATCAAGGACGACAAAATCCTTGCGGCCCGGCTCGACCATGTGCTCGATTACGTGGAGCACATCGGCGCGCAGGCGGCGCGCTGCTCGGACATTGGCGAGGACTGGATTGCCGGTTTCCGGGCCTGGTCGCTCGCGCAGCCGGTCGTGTTCACCTCTGGCCGCGTTCGTGACGAGCCACGCGCCTTCTCGACCACGGAAAACAGCGTGATCGCACTGGCCGCCGCCATCAACAAGGCGAAAAGCCGGGGCCAGATCGCTGACCCGGCGATGTTCCGGCCAATCCAGACAAAGGAATTGAACAACACGCCGCAGGTGCGCCTGACCGTGGCCGAGATCGCGCGGGCCTTCGCCTATGCCGCTGATCCCCGCATGAAGGTGCGCCGCCGCTCGCTGCACCGCTATCTTATCGCCGCCGTCTCGACGCTGGCCCGGCCCGACGCCATCGTTGACCTTTCGACGACCCCGGCGCGCGCGCAATGGAACAGCGACGCTAAGGTGATAAGCCTCAACCAGAAGGGGCGGCGGCAGACGAAGAAGTATCGGCCTATTCTGCCTGCGCCGTGGCAGTTTGCGCTCCACCTCGACGCCTGCGATGGGTTCTACGTGCCCGTGAAGGACATCACCGGCGCGTGGGAGACAATGCGCGATTCGCTGGGCTGGCCCTCCGATGGGCAGTATGGCCCGAAGCTCATTCGCCGCTCGATGGCAAAGCTGCTGCGCGACCGACTGCCGAAGCGCGACTGGCCCGAAATAGAAATGATGCTGGGCCACGACAAGTTCGACCAGACCAGCGACATCTACGCGCCGTTCGATCCAGACTATCTGGCAGCCGCTAAGGCCGAGGTTGAGCGCATCATCGGCGAGATCGAATCACTGGCACCGGGGGCGTTTCACCGGAGCAACACCGGAGACGGTGCGGTGGTCATACCCATGAAAGGGGTAAATTATGCTGCAAAATAAAAGGGTTCGAATGGTGGGCGTAGCAAGGATTGAACTTGCGACCCCTGCGATGTCAACACTTGGGATAGAGCGGAAACGCGCGGATTTCCGCCATTTCCTCGCCAGTGGGCAGCCGGGAAAACGCGGAACAATCCGTGAATCGTCACGAGTTTCACCGGAGTTGCACCGGAGCGTTTCCGCCCCTGTTGCGGTGGCGCGGCCATGACTGATCTGGTTTGCACCGGATGCGGCGAATACGCGGGAAGCGACATTGCCGAGATTGTCGGCGCTCAAGCCGCTAAAATCGCCCGCCTCACCGCCGCGCTGGAAAAGGCGGAGAACAGTGTGATCGAGAAGGTGGTGAGGTGGATCAGAACGCGGGGCATCAGGGCGTGGGGCGCAGACTGCACGGGTGATGACGAAACCACGTTTATCGCCAACGCTATCGAACAAGGTGCGTGGAAAGGACTGACCGATGGAGAGTGAGTTGAAGCCGTGCCCGAATCCGTGGTGCGAAAGCTTTGATCGCGGTGATGAGTTTACGCCGTATGTAACCCGGATACATTTCGACAACTGGCAGGTGAAATGCCCGATGTGCTTTATGAATGGGCCTGTTCGTCAAACCCCCACCGAAGCCATCGCCGCGTGGAACCAGCGCCCCACCCCACCCGCCGACAAGCCCGCGCAGAGCGGGGAGGTGAGCGATGAAATGGTGGAGGCCGCAGCCAAGGCGCATTGCGACTTCTTTGGCGGAGAGGGCTGGTGGGATACTGGCCTGATCGCCGATACCAAGCCAAAGGCCCTAGAAGCCATGCGCGCAGCTCTTGAAGCATCCACCCTCACCGAACGGCTGCGGGTGGCGGAGGAGGTTTTGCGGGAGTGCGAGAGAAAACACGACGAGCCGGAGACGATACTATTTATCGCCCGCGCCGCCCTCGAACGGAAGGATTGAAGATGGCCCGTAATGATACCCCTTTTGACCGAAGCGCCAATGCGCTTTGTGATTTGAACACAGCCGGGGTCATTCAGGTTCTATGCGAAAGCAGTTTTTTTAGAACTGCTGCCGGGCAGCGATTTGAGCGGCGCATTGCCAAACTATGTCGCGAGCATATGGGACTGCAACTCCGCGCTTACGACAAGGATCGGCCATGACCCTCCCCGAGATCGCAACCGCCTGCGAGAGCGCGGGGCCGGAAAGGCAGCGGGAGTTGCTGGTGGAGGCTTATGCAACGATCCACAATCAAGAGCCCGCCAATGACCAATGGTATGGTGACACCGAGACGAAAACACGCGGTCGCTATTTCACCGCCAAACTCGACGCCGAAGCCTATCTGGACGCGGCGATGATGCTGGTGCCGGAGGGGCATAGCGTTGACCTGACCATCGGCGGGTATTGGCCAAATCGCGCCCGGCTGATGCCCGTCTATCAGGAAGGCAGCAGGTGGCTGCATCGCGGGAGTGACCTACATTACACCGCCAATGCCTCCACCTCCGCCCTCGCGCTCCTAGCCGCCATCTGCCGGGCTTTGGGGAGTGAGGGGTGATGGTTGACGTTAACGACATTCCTGACGCTGAATTGCTTGGCATTCCCGCTGCCATTTGGCTGGCTTTCGCCATCTACCGTTTCGGGGGCGCGCGAGCGTTTATGCGCGCCGGAGCGATGAGAGAGCAGCCGCTTTATCTGGTGATCTTATGGGCGGCTTTGTGGCCAGTATTCCTGCCGATCACACTCTATCAACGCCACCGCAATGGTTGATGGCCTCCCCAGCCGATTCCTATCAACCCACACATCCCACCGACAGCGCCGCCCAGCGGTCCACGATAGCCCAAAGCTGATCAACGCGGGCCGCCAGCACCAGCGCAGCCTGTCGTGCATCGGCGGGGATCGCGAGGCCCTTGGGTGGCACCACCGGCACCTGCGCCGGGTCGATGCAGGCGCGGCGCACCTCGCGATCAACCGGCACGAACTTGGCAGGCGGGGGCGGCGCGTCGGCCTTGGGCACGCTGGCACACCCGGTCAGCAGCAGCGCCGGGGCAACCAGCAGACCCACCAGGGCGGCGAGCATGAGCAGTTGGCGGAAGGCTCTCACAGCGTTTTCTCCCTATCGATGATGAGCGGCGACGTAGCGCAGGAGCCCGCAGTAGCCTCCATGAGCGCGGCACGGGTGAAAGCGGCCTGATCTGCCGCCCGCTGAGCATCCGAGGCCACAGCGCGCCCCAGTGCCCGTTGCTGGGCGGCATGGGCAGCAACGCCCTGCGCTTGTGCGATGGCGATGCTGGCGTTCTGGCTGGTGATTGCAGCAAGCGCGCCGTGGAAGTTGCGCTGCGATCCCTGAAACGCCGCCTGCTCGGTATGGAAGGCGGCTTGCCAGACGGGTAGCACGCGCTCGGCCACGCGGCGCTCATGATGTTCCCATGCCCAGAAAAGCGCAATGGCGATGCAGGCGCATTGCGACGGGTAGCGCACCACTAGGCTAGCTAGGGCGCTGAAGCCGCCCTTGATCCACCCCAGCACGCGCAGAAGAAATAGAATGCTCATGCTCGTTCCCCTGTCAGACAAAAGTGGGCTTCCTCACGGCGGCGGCGCACGAGGCCGGGCAGCGTGGTAGGGCGACCATTCACGCGGGCAGTGACATACCATCCGGGGAATGCGCCGCAGCCCTGCGCCCATCGGCCCGCATTGAACGCCCGCGCCATGGGTGATCGGCAGGCGGCAGCGGGCCCGGCGTTATAAGCCGCGTCCAGAGTGGCGGCGAAAGCGCGCTGGCGGCGTGGATCCGCGAAGTCAGGGACGCAGCCAATCAGCTTGGGCGCATAGTCCCGAGCCATCCGCATCCGCAGCCGTGCGGCGCACTCATCATCGCTGTAGACGCGATCCTCGATGCCCTGCGTCTCGCCATAGCAGACCGTCAGGATATGGGCTGGATCGTAATAGGCGCGGTTGGCCTTGCCTTCCTCGCTCTCGGTTGTCGGGGCCACCATGGCAACGGTGCCCACCACTAGCGCCACCAATGCCGCGCCGGTCAGCCGGTTGCCCTTGGGCTTGGTCGTGTCAGGCGCTAGGTTGACCACCAGCCTTGTCCTTTCTCGCCATCAGGTAAATACCCGCGATGGCACCGATCCACGCAATGCGCGGGTCGAACTGGGCATACTGCGGCGCGATCACGCTGGCGGCGGTGGCGAAAATACCCCAATAGGTCGAAACCTCGCGCCACATATTGCGCGCCCGCTCCTCGATCCATGCAATGAGCATCAGCTTTTCCTTTCAGTGTATCTTTGCGACGATGGTGGCGAGGAACAGGATGGTAGCCCCCGCGCTCCCGATCATGATGGTCTCCAGCCGCTTCAGGCGAGAGTTGATGCCGTCATAGCGAACGGCACATACCTCCTCGTGGCTGGTGATCCGGGCATGGGGGCTCATGCGGGTTTCTGCTGGAGATGCTGCGACGTGGGGGGGCGTCATGCTGGGCTTCCTCAGAACATCAGCGTCATGCTGGATAATTTGACGGTATAGGTGATGATGATCGCGCCTTGGGCACCGACCCCGGCGCTATTGGAGACGCCAACACCGCCCGCGCCCGATCCGCCACCGCCAGCGCCATAGAGGCCACCACCACCGCCAGCTCCACCTTCCGAAACGCTGTCAGCGTCGCCACCACCACCGCCGCCACCACCGCCCGGCCCGTTATTCGCGCCCGCGCCGCCCGCGCCGCCGTATCCCCCAAAGCCGCCCGCTGTAGACCT
>Ga0208387_1000317_pt1 | contig 14438 bp, 33 predicted proteins | sample CryBogCBH27Jul09_FD_184611 | JGI IMG/M metagenome (GOLD analysis project Ga0208387, IMG submission 184611) | Freshwater microbial communities from Crystal Bog, Wisconsin, USA - CBH27Jul09 (SPAdes) | ecosystem: Environmental > Aquatic > Freshwater > Lake | place: Crystal Bog, Wisconsin, USA...
TTCACCAGTTACATAACAACACCCATTCCCAGTTCTGGAACCGACCCTTGTAGCGCCTTCAACGCTTGCCCGTTACTGTCGCGGCTGCAGGGAACACCACCGGGGTGGGTATCTCTTAAAGAACGTGACCGGCGTTCATGGCCCCACGGAAGGCGATAAGCGCATCATTCCGCACCCGATTGCCATCCTTGAGCCTGCCGTCGTAGCAGAAGGCGAACTGGCGTCCGCGCTCGTACTGCCACACCGTTTTGTAATCAAAGCCGTCAGCGGCCAGCGGGAGGCCTTTCTTGGCCTCCTCATACCCCTTGCGGAACGCGGCATTAGTGATGATGCTGCGGAGGGTGACGGTGCGGGTTTTTGCGTTTGCCATGATCAACCCCAATCCTTAAAATCTTCTTGTTGCAGATAGCCTTCACGATATGCGGCGTATTCTGGTGTGCCTGCCTCGATAGGGATCCGTTTGGCACCCTCGTAATAGTGCGGATTGAAATCCCGACGATAATAGGCATCTGCCGATCCGCGATCATATGGTCCGCCGTGGCGTTGGTCGTAATTCATTTTAAATCTCCCTTTATGCCAGCAGGTCTGCGGTGCGATGATTTGACAGGTGCCACCGTGAAGCAAGGTGTGCGCCATAATTGTCGTAGCTTCCATCAGGTTTCACGAACTGGACCCAGAGGCCAACGTCATCCATATTTTCTTGATCAAGGATGATGACAAGCTGTGTGCCTGCCTCTGTTGCGTAATCTGCTACGTTGTAGGTCTTGGTCATCTGTCATCTCCATTTAGCGGAGCACCGCGCCCCGACAAGAATCACCATAAAGATGTTCCGTTTTTATGTCAAACAAAAAAATGCACGACCGTGATAAAAAAATAGGGCCACCCGCAGATGGCCCCAAGTCTTAGGAGGAAGCTGACGCTACCATACGCTTGATGATCTTATCAAGCTTCTTCACACGCGCCAGGTATCCGCGCTGCTGTGCTGCCGCCTGCGCCCGTACCAGCTCCAGTAATGTTGGCTGTTTCATTTATGGGCCTCCACCAATGCGTCATGAACAATTTCACGAGCTTCCGAGAGTTTCTTTCCAAGATTACCCTGCACTGCCATTACCGCAAAAGCGCTTTGCAATGCATCGATTAGCCGTTTGTTTTCACCTTCAAGCTTGTCCTTCAAATGGTTGATTCGATCCCGCAGAAGACCGGCATCGTGGCCGCTGATCTCGAAATACAAAGCCCCTTCGGCGCATTCATCCAAATGAACCAGCCACTTGTCCAACGTCCAGTTTTCCATCATTTATCCTCCGATAAAACAAGGTTAGCCATCGCCGACCACGCTACATCTGGCGCTACGAAGGCCAACCCAAGGGCGTTACCCGCCACCAACCTGTTCGCGGCCCTGCCTGCCTCTAGCATAGCCGGTGTTGGCTTCTCAAGGCGATTGCGCAGCCGTTCAATTTCATCGGCGGCCTCTTTAGCAATTTCCCAATCGCCCCAATAATCTTTTACAGATTCAAATTCCCGCAACCGTTCAACAATATCCATCACTTACCCTCCTTCAGTGCAGCACGGGCAATCTTGTAAATTTGCGATACAAGGCTATTTGGCCAACGCTGCTCCGACACATCGGCAATGCGTTCCATCTCATGCCGTAGCCGTTCAATCTGATCATTGGCCTTTGCAAGGTGATGACGCACGTCAATATTATCTTTGCGCTCCAATTCAAACAGTTCCCGCAACCGCTCAATCTCATACACCGCCCAAGCGTAGCATTCTTCTTGATCGGCGCGATCTTTCAAAACGTCCATATAACTTTCCATCACTCATTTTCCTTCAGTGCTTTTTCAGCAAGGCCCACTGCCATCGCTAGAACAATCCATGTCACGCTTTCATTAGATGTTTGGGGCGTAGGTATGTCTTCATGCTCAATGTCTGCAATTTGTTGCAATACAACGCGCAACCGTTCAATCTCATTGGCGGCTTCATCAAAGATGTCATTGTTGCCCCAACCAACAGATAACCAAGTGGCAGCACGTTTCCGTAACCGTTCTACAATATCCATCACAACACCGATTTAACCATTTTGTGCATTGCCTTTGCTAATCGCTCAACGTGATCATTTTTCCATTTTAATTCTTCCCGCAACCGCTCAATTTCATCCGCAGCTTTTTCGCACAGGTTTTCCGCCTCATGCGGGTTATAAATAGATGCACTTCGCAACCGTTCAACAATATCCATCACTCACCCTCTTTCAGTGCGGCGTGTTCTTGCTCCCAATCATTCAATTCATCAAGTGTGCCGCATATAAACTTCGTGATCCTCATCCCGCAATTGCCGCAGTACCAAGGCACACCGAAAGCCTCCAATGTTTTCTCATCCATTGGCGGAGATACCCAACCACACCGCTCATGTGGAATGATTGTGTATTTCATCACTCACCCTCCTTCAGTGCGGCACGGGCAATCTTCAAATTATTGAGGACAAGCAAATGTAGTGCTGGTAATAATTGATCGTTTTCAAACGTAATAATTTTTGTAGTTGATGCAATTTGTTTCAACGCCTCCCGCAACCGTTCAATTTCGTCAGCGGCTTCATTTGGCCGATCTTTTGGCCGATCTTTTGCAGCCTCCCGCAACCGTTCAATCTCATTGGCGGCTTCACTAATTGTTTGCCAAGTATAAGATTCTCCACCTTTGTTATTTCGCAACCGTTCTACAATATCCATCATTCACTCTCTTTCGCTCTTTTCCATTTAGGAAGACCAATCTCTTCTGGCGACAAACCATAAATGTAACCTATGACATACCACTGCTTTCCGCCATCCAATTCGGCCATAAGGTGCATATAATCTTCGTGGCCATATTTTACAATCCAATCATTATGGCTGATGCTGAATTGATGAAAATCATCTCCCCAACGGTTGTCAGTCCATTGTTTAACAAACCCCACATTCATCAAGTCTTCGAGCGTTTCAAACTCCGCTTCTTTGGGGTCAATAGAGACGTAATTCGGCAGATGTTGTTTAATGATAGCCATCACTCACCCTCCTTCGGTTTAAGTGCTTCCAGTGCCACCTTTGCCATCATGGTTAAGCATTCAAGGTATTGTTTATTGTCTTCCCGCAACCGTTCAATCTCGTCGGCGGCTTCTGGCCCATCTGGATTTACAGGAACTTGAAGATAAACTCCCATGCAGTTGGACCTTTTTTCTTTCCTTGATGAACTATGGAACCAAATGGTGGATTAACGTAATTTGATTTCCCCCATTCGCACGTTAAACCATCAAAATTATCAGGTTTTGGATATGGGCAAGGATCAAAATCAAAATTAAATTCTGATTGTAATGGATCATAAACATTAGGTGGAGTTAGCCAATAATGTTTCCCATCATTCTTGTTTTCAACATGAAATTTGTTTTCTTCTGGTTTTTTATTTCCCATCACCACTGCACCTCCCCATTGACGATGATATGCTCGTACCAGCGGTCGCCATCTTCGGTCTCCCACAGCGCCCAGACGTTATTCGGTTCATATTCATATCTGATCAGTGTCATCTTTTTTATCCCAACTAAATTTTGGCAGGGTCACCTTCGGTTTCATGGAAGCCAGATCCCCTCGGATGCTGGCCTCTCGCTTGGCTTGGTTTGACGAAACCAAGCGCACCCTGCTGCTTGGATCAATACCGCCGACGCTTGCGCCGCCATGGTTGCGCGGTCCGCGCTTGCCAATCGCCATCACATATACAGGCTATGGTCGATAGCCTTCTCCTCTGGTCCGTCGTGAAGGGCCGTGTGATCATTGACGTTGTCGAACGGATAACGCCGCATCTCGACGATGTCGTGGTCCTCATCACGGGTCTTCTTTAGGAAGTTGACGTGGAACCGAGCCGCCATAAATGATTCGGTAATAGCCACGATGTGGTCGATGCTTTTGCCTGCTGGTACGATGTAAAACATTTGTTATATCTCCATTTAGTGAACAAGGATGTTGTCTCACGAATCATTTATCGTGTCAAACATATTTTTATACATCTCTTCGACGGTCCATTCGTCTTCAAATTCGCCGATCCCGTCCGGGTCCACCAGAACGCCATCAGGGAACGTAAGCGCCAAGCGTTTATGCCTTTCCTTCCTATGCTGGCGGCGGAAGGCCTGATAGGCCTCCTGCTCTGTCAGACCGTATTCCTCACCAATCGAGCGGTATGTACGGGCATTGTACATACGCTCAATGTAAATTTGATGGTCGTTCATTGCTCTGGCCCCGCCTCGCTCTTGTCCTCGGCGATCTGGCCATAGAACGTCATTGCGGCCTGCATACGTGCCGGAGCATCGAGCTGTGACATGACATTGGCGACAAAGGTAGACGTCAGGTGCAGCACGGTGCCCACCGTCAGGCCATCCATGGCCTTGGCCATCGCGTCATAGGCCTTGATATGCTTCTCTTGGGTCTTCTTCTTCATGTGCTCGTTTAGGTCGATTGTCATAATCCGTCTCCTTCTTCACAATCAATTTCAACTTTCACGCAGGCGATGCGGTGTTGAGAAGCATATTCATCAGCATCTTCTTTTGTGTCAAAAAAATCATCTGTCTGTTTATCAATATTAACCCAAATTGTCTTTTTGATGCGGGGCTTCACTTCAATGAGGTCAGACGCAGATGAAGGTGAACCATCATAAACTCCACCGCATATAAATTTCCCATCTTTTGCCCAACACATTGCCCACCAACCATCTTCCACAAGAATGGCTCCATGAACTGCCCAAATACTATTCCCATCCGTCGCATAAATCCGCACTTCACGCCCATTACGGGTGCGGTACTTCTTATTCTTGTCGATCATTTTAATACCTCATAAAGTTTTGATGATTTTTTGCCAGACTGCGTGGGCATAAACTCGCCTGTCCACTTCAGCATCTCGTTATCGACGAAGAATTTAAACAACTTCGCCCACATATTAGCCTTTGGTGGTGGGCCCACAAATAACTGCAACATAATGCGGATTGATTCGCCTGTTGCAGCAACGCCCACCATTTCCCGTGCCCATTCGTCGTATTGTCTCTGGGCCTTCAAATACCAGCTATCGTCGCTCATTAAATTTTCCTATAGCGTTTGATTTTGATCTTTTTGCGTGGGTGTATGCTTTCTTCGACGACTAGATATCCTTTATCTGCAAGCTTCTTCAACCCCTTTTCAATGTCCTCCTTTTTATAATTGCGAAGTTTATTAACCAAAACCCCGAAAGTTTCGCCCTCGTGGTCAATCAGGTTAACCAGCCGGGATAGCAACGCGTCCTCCGGCGCTTCCTTTTGGCGGTCGTTTCCGATCACCATACGGGCCTTGGTCTCGATGTCATTCTTGATCATCGCATAGGCCCAACGAACGTGCTCAACCGTGCGCAGACCTTCCGGTGCCGCTAGGATGAACGATACCTTTGCCACCAGCTCCTTGCCGCGCAGATACAGAGCCTCCAGCCCATTACGCTCCGAGGCGTCCTCGGCCAGATTATGCAATGCCTCGCTGGCGCGTTCCAGAAGGGCCACGGCGTCATCCGTCGAGGGCACCGCTACCTTGGAGCCGTAATTCTCGATGCGCCCCTCTGGCATCATGCTAAACGATCCTGCAGATGCGATCTGCTGCAGGGTTGCCTTCATCTCATCTGGCATCGGGCGCTTCTTGAACCGCTTCTTCTCGTAGGGCACCGACTTGGTCTCAATGAACAACAACGACCGACCGATGAAACCGTTTGTGGCGTTCTCGAAGTTGACCGTCGAATCAAAGTTTGTGTTGGTCGTAAACCCGATCATCGACAGGAAGGGATTGCGAATGCCGTCCTCGATGAACTTCAAGGCCTGCTCCAGCTGGACACGCCTAGCTTCCTTGATCTTGTCAGGAGCGTCATCGAGCTGCCGGTCGATCTGGGTGATCTCGGCCAGCAACTGCTTGCGGATTTCCTTGCGCACATCGCCGCTGACCATCAGCGAACTGTTCCCCTTGGAATAGACAGACATCAGGATGCCGATAATGCCTTCGAGGTAGTTTGCGCCGCCCTTGGTCTGAGCCGACTTGATCTTGGTAAACAGGTAGCCGATCTCGTCGATCAGGTAATAGGTAGGCTGGTGCTCGACGAGATTGCGGACCATTTCCTGCTCCGACTTGATCGCGCCGTAGCAGGCCTTCTTAAGGCCCACAGCCGTCATGATCTCGCCCACGCCATCAAGGACGCTGTCCTTGCCGGTGCCCGACGCCGCAACGCAGAACCCAATCAGGTTCGACGTCACACTGCCGATCGGGTCGTTATACTTTAGGCCGATGAGGTTGCCCATCGCGACTAGGGCACCGCCGACCGATAGGTTCTCGCGCTTATAGCGAACCTGATCCTCAATCCATTCAGCCACCTCGCCGACGAAGCCCGGTGGGCGACGCAGGTCAATGCCGCTGATGTCGATCTCGTCCCGCTCTACCTCTTCAATGACCTCATTCGTCGAGAACGTAACCGGCCAAAGCCATCCGCCTTGTTCGGCATAGTGGACGAGGGTTCCGAGGGTGACGGGGTTGGCTGACTTACCAAAACTGTGCCACTTCTTGGCCATGTCTGCGGCATCGTGCTTACTGGATGTGCTGGACCAAGCCTCCCAGAGGTCGTAGGCCGAACCAGCGGAGGCATGGTGCAATGCCATGCCGATCTTGATCCAGACGTCATAGTCGAGATCGGCGTTGTTGATATACGAGAGCATATCACCGAGTTGATTATATGATACATCGACGGTCTTGCTTTCAAAGGTTGCGCGATAGCGTTCTGGCTTCTTCAACAATTCTAGGAATGATTCGGGGGCATCTGAAATATCGTTCGGCGTCCCGACAAGAATTTTATAGCGGTTGCCACTGGCATGCAGCGAACCCGGTCCCACGACGTAGCCGGATGACTTGAAATCAATACCTTTGTAGGCATCGAGCTGCTGCACCAAAGCGACGTTCTCAGGTGCCTTGAAGTACAGGTGCTTCGATCCGCCGCCCGACCCCGTTTCCACAATCAGGCCTGCGCCGGTAATTTTTGGGAAGTCCTTGATCAACTGCGCATATGATTCGACGCCGCCGTTACGGGCGTCAACATCGACGACGATCAACCCCTTCACCAGCACACCGTAGCCGGTGGCGAAGTGGTCCATTTCCTCGAAGCTTTCCAATTGCTCTTCGGACCATTCAGGCACCGAGGTCCAATTAGACATGATTGGGTGCTTGCCGACAGCCTTGCAATCATGCTTGCCGCAGCCGCATTTATTTTGCTTGGTCAAGGGGTGCAGCCCAAAGATGCGGTAACCCGCCTCCCAAAAGTCGCGATGATTTGACATTTTATTCTTGGTTCCCAAACAAATATTTCACGAGCTTTTCATATGTCGTCATGTGCGGATTATTGTTTTTACCCGCAGCGATAGAGCGAATGGTATTCTCGTGTAGACCAGTAGAGACAGCAACCTTTGCGAGGTTGCGGTCATTGAGCGCCACCCTTATGCGCTCCATCGTGATATTGTTCAAATCCATTTTTTATGCCTCTTTCAATATTGTGGTGTTGACAATCACACAACCTGCTGTCATTTGTCAACACGTTGAAACAGAGGAGATATGCCAATGGGCATTTTAGATACGATAAAAAAGCCGGGTGACAGGCCTGTAGTTGTCACGCTTTGCGGGGATAGTGGTATGGGTAAAACCACACTTGCTGCCTCGTTTCCCAAGCCGATCTTTATTCGTGCTGAAGATGGTGTTCAATCAATCCCCGAAAATCTAAAGCCGGATGTTTTCCCCGTCATTAATGACGTCGAAGACCTTTGGAACCAGCTTAAGGGTCTGATGGGCGAAGAGCATGGCTACAAGACCTTGGTCGTTGATAGCATCACAGCTCTGGAGCGCATGTTTATCGCGGATGTCATCGCGAAGGACAACAAGAAGGCCACAAACATCCAGCAGGCCGCTGGTGGCTATGGCGCTGGCCGCGAGGCTGTCGCGATCATGCATCAGCGTTTGCGCAAGGCTGCTTCCATCCTCGCTGAAAAGCGCGGCATGCATACTGTGTTCATTGCCCACGTCGAAATCGGCACTGAAAATCCACCGGATGATGATTCGTTTAGCAAGTACGGCCTGCGCCTGCATGCCAAGTCGATGGCACCCTATGTCGATGACGTAGATGTCGTGGGCTTCTTGAAACTGGAAACATTCACCAAGGGTGACGGCGACCGCAAGAAAGCCATCTCCGACGGAACGCGTGTGCTAATCACACATGCAGCGGCAGCCAATGTGTCCAAAAACCGCTATGGCATTACCGAACCCCTGATCGTCGAGCTGGGTAAGAACCCTCTCGAAGCCTATATCCCATCACTCAGCGTTGTATTGAAGAAGGAAAAAGTAAATGGTTGATTATTGGAACCTCTCGGATGGCGATGACATCCACAAGACCGGCGGCGAATTTGAAACCGGCGGCGGTAACTTTGCTCCGATCCCCGATGGCACCGGCCTGCTGGCTGCCATTGACGAGGCAAAAATCGATGAAGACCGTGATGGCAACGAGTTTGTCTCGATTCGCTGGTCGGTCCTGACGCCTGCGGAATACAAGAACCGCAAGGTCTTCCAGAAGATTTGGTGCATCGACGACAAGCCGCGCCAGAAAGACCCAGAGAAGGCCAAGGACAAGGCCAAGCGCATGCTTTTCGCTATCGACAAGAACGCCGGTGGCGCACTGGTTGCCAGCGGCAAGGCACCAAATGACAACAATTTGCAAAAGGCGCTTTCGGGCAAGCAGATGCAGATCACGGTCAACATCTGGGATATGGTCGGCGACGACGGCAAGAAGATGACCGGCAACTGGATTGCGTCGGTATCGCCGAAGGCTAACGCGTCCAAGGCTGCACGGCCACGCCCTGCAGACGACGATGATGGAATTCCGTTCTAAGGGGACTAGAACGGAACGGGGGCGGCTTCGGGGCCGTCCCCACTTTAACAACATATGGAGATTAAAATGGTTGAGATTAAGAAAAAACGCGGACGTCCTGCAAAGGTGACAGTAGAAAAGAAGACAGACACCCGAGATTGGGTTGAGTTGCTTCGTACCAGAGAGCCAAGCTTTGACGAAAAGCTTGGAAAGCTTACAGTTCGTATTACCAAGCTTGAACGCATCCTTGAAGATGCTGTAAACGCTGGTCGCGAACTGCATAAGAAGATGGAAAGCCTTTCTAAAATCCGAACTTTGGGATGGCAGGCGCACACTGCCGGTGAATGTCCGGTTCACGATGATACGTCTGTGGAAGTGCTTCTTCGCAGTGGCGAAAAAAACGGACCACATTTGGCTTGTCATTTCTTGTGGCGTGAATGTGGTACAGGCACCATCGTAGCCTATAAGGTGCTTTGATGGCCGATAGATTTTCTCGTGGTTGGGACGGAGATCGTCATAAAGGCAAGCGAATTGCTACATTATGGACGGATGGTTATATCGATGGTGATGTGACATTTTCATCTTATTTTGATGAACTTAGCACAACCGCTCAAATTGATCTGATTGGCGATGTCATTGGTCTTTTGGAGCGAGAACGCAAAATTATAATGGACGAAGTAAACCCATCCGATGACCTTTGTAAGATATTGGGCTGGCCTTTAAAGGACGAAAGATAATGGAACAGCGATCCGAGGAATGGTTTAACATTCGAAAGGGCCGGGTGACTGGTTCAGCCGTTGGAGCAATCCTCGGTATCGCACCCTTTGCGAATCAAGCGGACATCTTGCGCCGCATGGTTCGTGATTGGCACAAGGCTCCCAGTGAGTTTACGGGAAACATAGCCACTAACTGGGGCGTACAGAACGAGGCCGGTGCCCTTCTTGAATACGAGATGGTCACCGGCAACACGGTTGAACCGTGCGCCTTCTACCAATACGAGCACTGGCTCGGGGCCAGCCCCGATGGACTGGTGGGCGATCGCGGACTGGTCGAGATCAAGTGCCCGTTTGGCATTCGGTACAAGAGACCGCCGGTATTCAAGACGGCAGCAATGCAGACCCATTATTACGCGCAGATGCAGATACAGCTCTTTGCCACTGACCGCGACTGGTGCGACTTCTATCAGTGGACCCCATATGGTGATGCGTTGGAGCGGATTAACAGGGACGAATCTTTCCTCGCGACGGTGTTGCCCGTTCTAAAAAATTTCTATGAAAAATATCTGATTGAACGTGAGCTTCCGAATGCGGAGAAATATTTAGATGGGCAAGCGTAGCAACTTTAAACCGCACAAGCTCGATGCCTATGCAACACCGGAGGAGGCGGTCCTGCCGCTTCTTTCGCACCTCCCCAAGGGGTCATATTATGCGGAGCCTTGCGCCGGTGACGGGGCTTTGATCCGCATCTTGCAGAAACATGGCCACAAGTGCGTTGCAGCCTATGACGTCGAGCCTCGCCATAAGATCGTGAAGCAAGGCGATGCGTCATTTTTGACACGTCAAGATATGAACCGCGCCAACCTAGTGATTACAAACCCACCTTGGGGCCGCGATGTGATGCACCAGATCATCGAGAGATCCTTGTTTTGGGGGCCGACATGGTTGCTGTTTGATGCGGATTGGATGCACACCAAGCAGGCCACGCCTTACCTGCCGCACTGCAAGAAGATTGTGTCGGTGGGGCGGGTGAAGTGGTTTGGGAATACGGCTGGCAAGGATAATTGCTGCTGGTACTTGTTTGATTTTAACGACCCGCAACCCACAATCTTCGTAGGACAGTGATGAATACCATTAAACTAACCAAGCCCGAACTCATGGTTGCCGGGCTTGTCGGCAACATGCGAAGCATATCGTCGCTGGGCAATCTCGTTCAAAACAAGCATTCGCCAACTGATTCGCAGTGGCAGATCGATGTCGATGGGGCAGCCGCCGAAATGGCCTTTGCGAAGTGGCTGGATGTCTACTACGAGCCATCGGTGAATACATTCAAGGCACCGGACGTCGGGGTCATGCAGGTGCGATCCACCAAGCACGAGCATGGCAAGCTGATCATCCGGGCAAACGACAAGAAGGACGAAATTGTCGTCCTTGTGATTAATCGCATGCCTACCTACACAATGGCCGGTTGGATACGAACCAACGAAGCCAAGCAGGACAAATACCTCTACGACCCCAATGGCAAGGGTGCACCGGCATGGATGGTGCCACAGGTCAATCTAAATAAAATGGAAGATTTAAATGTTAAGACCCTATCAACAGACAGCGCACGACCAGATCATCCAGTGGGTGAAGAAAACGGCTGAACCCTGCTGCATCGAGGCGGCGACGGGGGCAGGCAAGAGCCACATCATTGCGGCGATTGCGGACACTATTCACCGCATATCGGGCGGCAAACACGTCCTATGCCTTGCGCCTAGCGCCGAGCTTGTGGTGCAGAATAGCGAGAAATACCGCGCAACTGGCAATCCCTGCTCGATCTTCTCGGCCAGCGCAGGCGTCAAGTCGCTTAAGCACCCGGTGGTGTTTGGCACCCCGCTGACGGTAAAGAACCGCATCAGGCGTTTCGGCAGCCAATTCGGGATGATCGTCATCGACGAGGCCCACGGGATCACGCCGACGATCCGCAACATCGTCAATGCCATTCGCGAACAGAATGCCAACATCCGCGTCGTGGGGATGACCGCCACGCCCTATCGGATGGGGACTGGCTACATCTTCGGCCAGTGGCCAGATGGTAAGCCAGTCGGAGAACACGAAACCATCAACCCATATTTTTCGGTCTGCGTAGACAGGATCACGGCGCAGGAGCTGATCGAGCAGGGATACCTGACAAAGCCGGTGATCGGGCAGATACACGCCGAATCATACCACACCCTCGACATGGAGCTAAACAGCCGCAACCAGTTCGACAGCGAGGACATCGACCGCGCCTTCATCGGCCAAGGCCGCAAGACGTCGGCGATCATTGCGGATGTGGTGGCGCAGGCCAGAGAGCGCCAAGGGGTGATGGTCTTTGCTGCCACGGTGCAACATGCCCAAGAGTGCATGGAAAGCCTGCCACGGGGATTGTCTGCCCTTGTGACGGGGAATACGCCCAGTCAGGAACGCGCCGCCATCATAGCGCGGTTCAAGGCCCAAGAGATCAAGTACCTTGTCAACGTGCAGGTGCTCACCACCGGCTTCGATGCCCCCCACGTCGATCTGATTGCAATCCTACGAGCGACAGAATCAGTTGGCCTGCTGCAGCAGATCATCGGTCGAGGCCTGCGCCTGTTCGAGGGTAAGGATGACTGCCTGATCCTAGATTATGCCGAGAACCTCGAGCGCCACTGCCCCGACGGTGACGTGTTTAACCCCTTGATCAAGACGGTAAAGGCAAAGGAAAACGCGCTTTACCTGAAGGTGCGCTGCCCATTATGCGAGGTGGAAAATGAATTTAAAGCCAGACCAAACCCATCGGGGTTCGAGATCAGCCCCTCTGGCTACTTTTGCGATCTCGATGGTATTACGATTGAAACCGAGCATGGCATGATTCCCGCCCATTACGGTCGGCGGTGCCAATCAAAGCAACTCGCAGCAGGACAATTGGTACAGTGCGGATCTCGTTGGACCACAAAGTCCTGCCCCCACTGTGAGGCGGACAACGACATCGCGGCAAGGTACTGCGCGGAGTGCAAGGGAGAGATTGTTGACCCTAACGAGAAGCTGATTGCTGAGTTTAACGCCATGAAGGCCGACCCCAACCGGCGGCAGACCGACGTCGTCGAGGAGTGGTCCGTAAACCACACGTTAAGCAAGGCCGGGCGCGAGATGTGGCGGGTCGATGTGCGGACATCCTATCGTAAATTCTCGTTCTGGGTGCCAAAAACACCAAACTGGTCGCAAGGCTTCAAAGATCGTGCTATGTTTACCGCATTGGGTGGCAAGCAACCCGACACCATTACCTATGAGAAGGATGGGCAGTGGTACAAGGTAACGGCCTACAATAGGAAGCCAGATGAAATTCCCGACCGGCATTGACGTATATGGTGACAAATCATTTAGGGGAAAATGCGCCACCGAATCGCTAGAGCAGGTTACATTTTTTGCTAGGATGCGCCGTGATTATCCAAACTCATGGGGCAAAATTGCCTTCCATCCCCGCAACGAGGGTTTTAGGACGGCAATGAAGGTGAAGATTGAAAAGGCCGAAGGCATGGTGACCGGAACACCCGACATTATCATCCCCGGAAGCCCGACATTTGTATGCGAATTGAAGCGGCGGGACCACACCAAGTCCTCGCTACAAGATGGACAGAAGGATTACCTATATGCCGCCCAAGAAGCAGGGGGATTTGTTTGCATTGCCCTCGGCCACAAAGCGGCGCGGGAAGCATTCGGACGATATCTGGAAATTCATTACGCGGCCTAGCAAAATGATCGAAGATGTAATGATTGGTAAGGTCGCGTTGCAGGACCAGCCTGAAGGGATACAGTCCGCCTGCCGCTTGGCGATCTATGAACGTGCCTGCCGGATACTTAATCTGGAGACAAAGTTGGAACGCAGGGCCGAAATTGGTCGGACCCCTGATAAATTGCGGCCTCACATCGAGGCAGAGGTCATGAAGATATGGAGGACGAGAAGTGACGAATCATGAAATTGCAGAATGGATAGGATTGCTTTGGGCGCTTGGCATGCTAGGCTACATAATCCGTATCATCATGTGTGAGATAAAAAATGATCCGAATTGACCCCCCATTGCCACTGGACACGCCAAAAGGCCCAGCGATGGCACATTTCCTAATCGATTACGGGTTCGAGCATCACCTCTCATGGGTTTGTTTCCAAGATGAAACAGGCGAGTGCTGGACTTGGACAAATCGGGATGTGCGGATGCAAGATAATATTTCTGCAGGTCGTGCAAAAAAGTATTTGACACCTGAAAAGGACAGTGTATAACAGGTTCATCAGCAACGAGCTGACGCAAATTTAAATGGAGATGACCATGACGAACCGCACCCTCGCCGACCGCTACTACGACATCGACGCACAGATCAAGGCTTTGGAAGTTGCCAAAGACGCCATCAAGGCTGAGATTATCGCCCTTGGCACCGATCTTGTCGAAGGCGCAGAATACGACGTCAAGGTTTCACTTTCGCAGCGTTCCGTTCTCGATGAGGCTTTGCTTCTTGCAACCTACGGTGTGACGCCAGAGCAGATGAAGCTCTATAATGCCTGCAAAAAAGATGGCAAGTGCTTCGAAGTTCTTAAAGTGGTTTCAAAGGGGGCATAAGCCCCCACCCTTGGGAGGATGAGTAAATGGATAAGCAAGATATTATAGCCCTAGATGCCACCATGCTGATTGGAGAACTAGTCCAAGAGTATATCAACAATTTTAAATTTAGGGATGAGCGAAAGAACGAAAAACTCATCAACGCTTCATATATTGAAGATCTTACAATGGATTGCATTAAAGATGCGA
>Ga0208387_1000321_pt1 | contig 14395 bp, 7 predicted proteins | sample CryBogCBH27Jul09_FD_184611 | JGI IMG/M metagenome (GOLD analysis project Ga0208387, IMG submission 184611) | Freshwater microbial communities from Crystal Bog, Wisconsin, USA - CBH27Jul09 (SPAdes) | ecosystem: Environmental > Aquatic > Freshwater > Lake | place: Crystal Bog, Wisconsin, USA...
GGTTTTACATAACTCTTTAAATTGAAAATGTTCTCGCTATTTGTAATCAGTGCCGTTTTTTGACTTCAGTGACGTTTTCGCAGGAATGTGCCTTCCGGGCGGCTATATTCGGGCGGCTATACCCGGCCGGCTATATTCGGGCGGCTATACCCGGGCGGCTATATTCGGGCGGCTATACCCGGGCGGCTATATTCGGGCGGCTATACCCGGGCGGCTATACACGGGCGGCTATACCCGGGCGGCTATACCCGGGCGGCTATACCCGGCCGGCTATATTCGGGCGGCTATACCCGGGCGGCTATATTCGGGCGGCTATACCCGGTCGGCTATACCCGGGCGGCTATATTCGGGCGGCTATACCCGGTCGGCTATATTCGGGCGGCTATACCCGGTCGGTTTTTTTCGGTAGGCAAAATTCTTTTAAATTAAAAATCGAGTATTTATAATTTACCAAAAGCACCAGTATTTGTTGGTCAACTGTACGTCCTATTTAAGAAATGGATATAAAGAAGGTTATATTACACAGATAAAGTAGATTCTTTACTTACAAGATGTACTAGTAATAAAGATATCAATGCACTAGTAGCTGATGTTCAACTGCATGTCTTCCACCACGAGAAATGGATATAAAGACGGTTATATTACACAGATAAAGTAGATTCTTTACTTACAAGGTGTACTAGTAATAAAGAGATCAATGCACTAGTAGCTAAAATGGATATAAAGACGGGGGTTAAATTACACAATTAAAGTAGATTTACTTACTAGTAGCACTAGTAACAAAGATATCAATGCACTAGTACAAGCTGTTCAACCGCATGTCTTACACCATGAGAAATGGATATAAAGACGGTTATATTACACAGATAAAGTAGATTCTTTACTTACAAGTAGAAGCTGTTCAACCGCATGTCTTACACCATGAGAAATGGATATAAAGACGGTTATATTACACAGATAAAGTAGATTCTTTACTTACAAGGTGTACTAGTAATAAAGAGATCAATGCACTAGTAGCTGAAATGGATATAAAGACGGGGGTTAAATTACACAGTTAAAGTAGATTTACTTACTAGTAGCACCAGTAACAAAGAGAACAATGCACTAGTAGCTGTTCGTCCGTATGCTGTCCTACATGAGAAATGGATATAAAGACGGTTAAAATACACAGTTAACAGAGACACAATAAGCAGACTAGAGCACGTAAGTCCTGGATAAAAAAATACAGTTACGTTTTTAAATGTAGTAACAATGTAGAGCTCTGCGAATAAGAGCTAGTTATACCTTATATTCATAGCTCTATACACACCTATAAAGAGGAGACTTTTTAAAAAAATTTAAAATTACTTACTACTAATAACTTGTAAGCCCACTGCGCGCTGTAACTACTACTAAATCAAGCTCATAATCATACCACAGATTTAGGGACCGTGCACGCCTTCTTCTTGTTCATTATCGCTTGCCATACCCACAAGTGAAAAATCAGCGGGATTGAATTCAGTCCTATTAGCTTCCATGTCATTAAAAAACCTTCCATATCTGTCGCGCTGATCAAAAACATTGCGGGTATTTACCCCCCATTCTTTAAAGAGGGTTTTCCTTTCTGTCTTTAAAAAGTTTACCATATTTACATCGGTGGCAGCTCTGTTCCGTTGCATTCTCACAATGGACACGAACTGATTCGCCAACCGATTTACTGACGATAAATCAATTCGATTGCCGGAATTCATCATCAAAGCAAAGATTGCTAGGACCGTCGCTTCATTTATGGAATTCGTAGCAACTATAAACTCGTCGCCGTCACCTGATTAAGGGCAAATAAAAAGTTACCTAGTAATTTAATGCGTTGTATTCCATGTACATTCACAATATATTAGTAGTACAACACCTTAAATTCCTAGGTTACTTTTTCCCCTAGGAATTGAAGGTGTTGTACCTTACCTTTCTTTTTTTCTGTCTTGACTGCCCACATCTTCATTTTAAGAGCGGCTGCCTCAACAATCGACTGATATTTGCAAGATTCTGCACCTTTAAAAGCTTGAAGCTTTTGCAGGCTTCTTAAATCCGGTATATTATCAACATCCAATGGTGATCTGTTTTCGTAAGAAGTTGCAGATTCCCTAAAAGATGATATCACTTTAAAGAACTCTTGCTCCATAGAGTCAGAAAAGCGCGACATGAATTTGAACGTAGAACCCGGATCCTTAACAAATTTTTGAAGCGTCGTTCTGAGATTCCTCTTGAGCTTCATCAAATATTCAACAAATCCATCATTGTCGATCAGAATGTTGAATAATTGGCCAGAGATAATTGTTGTCCCAGGTACAAGGCAGTGATTTAGATCCTGTTTTGCAAAACAAAATTTAGTGAATTATAAATCAGTTAGCTATGATATCACCCATAAGCTCTTTCGGCTACTTAATATCTCGGAATTCAGATCCTTGGAGAGGTAAATGTAGCAAGCCTTTACTAGGGCCTTAATTTCTTCTCTTGGGAAATACATCTTTGGTTCTGTTCCAGCCGCAACGAATACGTAGAACATTTGCTTTGGCCCTCGTGTTTCGATTTCAAACTTGGGGCTAGATTCTATAGTTTGCTTTATGTCTTCAGCAACGCCAAGTTGGTGGTTTTCAAGAACAATATGAGAGGCAGGGTCAGTTCCCAAGCATCCCTTTTTTCCTCTGCGAGAAGATCCGCTAGCGGAAGAGGATTTGCGTTTACCCGCTACAGGAGATTCAGAAGTATCTAAGTTCGCCTCCTTTACAGAAAAATCCGGCATATTACAGCTCATGTCCTGAATGGTTATCGTTATTAGTTGTTCTTTAAATTCAAAAATTAGATTGGATCTTGTAAAGGTGTTTGATGTATCTTATATGGACACAAAATAAGGTTCACAGTGAACCTTATTTTGACTCGCTCCCCCCCAAAAAAATTATGTCAACCAATTATAGCAAAAGAGCCTACGAAGAAGAAGTCAGCGAAGATGATCAATACTTTATAGATAGGGCACTAGAAATTAAAGCAAGGGTGGAAAAATACTATGATAATCATCCCGAAGAGTATAAGGAGCTTTTGGAGTTGGAAGAAGCGGATCGTTTAAAAAAAACTACTAGAGCAAAAACGATTATTAAAATCAAAGAGGGAATATCTACAGATGCACCTAAAAATTGCACATCAACAAGATCAAGAACTTACATGGAAAAGAAAATTAGTCATTTGGTGAATTCTCAAGAGGTTATGTGCGACTATTGTTACAAAGAAAAAGGGATTACTAGGACGTATACTCCTTCATTCTTAGAACGCCATCAAGCTGGAAAAAAGTGTGCCTTATCAAGAAATAAAGATCAATTTAACAAGGATTGCACTCGTGTCTCAAGATCTTTTTTTGATGAATGCGAAGATGAGATTGAGCGCAGTAATTTTGACGTTGTTAATCATTTTGAGGAATTTGATGAACCAGATGTATTTAAATTAACCTTTGTTGCAAATGCACACTACGCGAGTGCAAGTGATGCTATAGATAAGTTACATGATATTGAAAATGGTACTGGAACACAGATTAATGAAATGGGCGTATTGAGAACAGTCAATCGGTACCTTCAGTATCAAGAGTGTTTCTATGATGCGACATATGGGTTAAAATGTCTAGGCGCAAATAGCTTCGAGGAAATGATAAATATCGTAAAATCGGATTATTCAAATAAATTTGATAAGCAGATGATTGATAATATATCAATTTATTTGTTTTGGATTGAAAATCAACTCTCAAGGCAAGGTCAAGAAGACTATTTAAAATTGCATCACAAATTGTGTATGAATGATGGAATTGGAAGCACAGTCCCCCAGAGTACGCTTGGTGTCTCCTACAAGATAAAGCAGTGTTTAAGTTTATTTAAGTATGGCACGTTGCAAATTGAATGGCCACCTGGTTGGAACATGGACACCTTCAATGGTTTAACTGAAAATGGAAAACAGGTAGAGCTCTATTTAAGAGACCCTATGGAGCTAATTAGTGAGCTATTTATAAACCCTGAAATAATGTTTAAATATAAAAATTCGGTTCGCTTTGATTATTTTGATTGTAGTGATAACTCTTACGGTGATGTGATGTGCAGTAAATGGTGTAAAAACTCTGAAGCGCTAGTTAGAGGGAAAAATGCGAATGGTAAAATACTGCCACTTATTTTTTATTCGGATGGAGTGCAATTAAATGATAGGATACATAATAATGTTACCCCAGTAATGTGTACAACTGGCAACTTTTCCGACGACTTGATTACCAAAGATATTTCAAAATGTGTTATCGGATACTTGCCTAATTTACTTAACACAAAAGCAGCCCTCTTTGACCATTTATGTAAAATGTACAGCAGATCAAAAGCTGAGTTGGAGGTCCGTAGATTTGATTTGTTAGTGGAAAGGGAGTACTGGAAGGAAATAGTAAAGGGGTTGAAAAGCCACTGGGAAAATGGCATTCAAATGCATGTGTTAGGGGAAGGAATTAAAACATTTTACCCTTGTGTAGCATTTTTTGTTGGTGACGATCCACAGCAACATAGACAAGCTGGTTTAGAAACGGGAAACTGTATTCATGGATGCACTTATTGCACGTATTCGTACAAAGACGGAATTTACAACGAGGAGATACATCGCCCAAGGGATAATAACGACATAATCAAACGGTGCTGTGAAGCCGAAAGATCATTGTGTGAACAAGGAAATGGTCAAGCAATTACAAAATCTGAGGAAAACAACATCAAATACTTAAAAGCTCAGAATATTCATCCATTTGTAAATCCTTTTTTTTTTGCTCCGATGGGGGATCCGAGTAACAATATTTTTAGGGCCACTCCTCCTGATCTCTTGCACAACTTTTGCGCTGGATTGATGAAGTCATTAGTGAAAAGTATTATATCAATTATATATGCAGTTAGTAAAATTAATGAGGCCTACGTTGCCGCTGCTAATATGTTTGATTGGAGGATTATGAATTTTGGGTACGTCACTGAAGAAATGCCCCATGTTCATTGGACGTACTTTAAGGAAGGTATAATGCGATATATTGCAACCAATACTGCTGAAAGGAGTCACTCAACCGGAAGTTTTGGTGGTTATAAATCAACTTCATTTATATCTTTGCTGATACAAATGCATTACGCGATAGGGCATGACTCAAAGATACTACCTGGCGCTAATTTTGTCCTGAATAAGGATAATCAGATTGTTGATATTCAAGGGCGTGTTCAGCGTGCAATATGTAGCGTCCTCGATTGTTATTTTGATGGGAAGCGAGCTAAATGGGATGACAAGGCTTTGGCAATGTTCTCTAAAAAAGTAAAAAATTTGTACACACATTACATGCTCGTGTGGGACTTGAATGTCTCACTTTTGTCGTTTAATATGGCTCATACAAAGATCTGTAAGCAAAGAAATCCTCATAAAATTTTTCACCTTGAAGACACGATACGATATTATGGAAGTTTAAATCATTGCGATACCTCATCATGGGAGAGTATTCACCGTTCAGTAACTAAAGGTGTGTACAGTTCTACAAGTAAACGAAATAAAACTACTTGCTTGGAAATGCTGCTTAAATACAATTTAAATAATCATTCTAAACACCTACATCGGATAGCTAAAATTCATTTGGAATCAAATAAAATAGTAGACTTCATGAAACCAGAGAGACACGATGATTGTATACATTTTTCTCCGCTTGATCATCATACAAAAGTGCCTTTTATTCTAAATTATTCAACTCGAGAGTTGCAAATGAATACTAGCTGGGATCGTGTAACTACCTATGAACCCATTAATACTGTGTCAAAATTCCTTGCGATACTGTATGAACTAGATTTTGCTTCAGCCATATCTCACGGCAGTGATATTGATTGGAGAAATGAAGAAACGATGAGCAAATATTTAACTAAATTCGTTCGCGCAATTAAGTATGAAAGTGATTCAAAAACATCGCTTGGTATCGGTAAGCTCTTTGCCACTCCAAGAGGAAATATTTATGATGTAGGGAATGAAAATAAGCCAAAGTACGACTTTGCTCTTGTGCGAATTAACGTAGATTTATCTCTCGATGATTCTGATAGGGATTCTTTAAGTGATGGACGATCTCGGCGTAGTAAACGTGGTGATGATAGGATGACGACCACAGTATTATTAAAGCTTTTAGTATTTATTCTCATTGAAAAGAAAGAAACTACTGGTCACACTCCCGAGAATCACATTTTTTGCTTGGGGCAGGAACTTTACCCAAAATCAGGAATTGTTAAAAATAAAAAGACTCCGTGCTTGGGAAAGCAGTTTTGCTGGGCAGCTCACCCGTTAAGTAAGACAAAATTCAAATATCATCTTATTCCTGTTGAATCGATTATTCGTATTGTATTGGTTGTACCCACATTTAAGTCATCGCCATATAAAAGTAACAAACCTAAGCACGATGACACATTCCATGTTCTTGATCGGATATTCTTTGACAGAACTGGTTGGGATGAGGATGTTGTACAGGAAGAGTTTTTTGTCCAATCAACTGCAGAGCAAATAAGCTTTATGGCTAGATGGAGTCTTGGAAACATTCCATCAACATATCGAAGTGGTCGTGGTGTAGGAGAGGAGGAAGATGAGAATGACGATGGGATTTTTGATAATTCTTAATGTTGGTGCGTGTATATAGGCCATATCTTGTAACAATTATAATAAAATTCTTTTTGTTTGTTAATTTGCCGTTATTATAGCTATGAGTGAGATAGTTGCTATAGTAGCTAATGATAAAGATATGCCATAGTACTTGTAAAACCAACTAAAAGTAATGCTAGAAATGGAAATATTTACTATTTAATCCCATCGATCAAGAAATGTAACAGGAATAAGGCGCGTTCTTGGCGGTCCTACTCGCCCCTCCCCTCATTTTGTTTGTTCACCAAGCATTCTGAAAGATATTAAATGATGTACTAAGAAGGAAGTTATGCTAAATAGTAAAATTAGAATCACCTTGAAATAACTTCAGCAATATTATTTCGCTCGGTGTTTGTGTCTTGAGGTTCCCGCAAAACGACTTTTAAAATACGCTCTGCGTTACTTTTGGTCGAAGTCAAATTATTACCATGCAATATTTTCATCGGTCGACTTAATAACGTGTCGTATAAACGAGAAGCGTTTAAGCATGTATGTACCCCACAATCATAGCTATTTTCCTGTTGAACAGTCTAAGGTAACAATTTTTAGATGGTGAAAATAAATAAATAAATAAATAAATAAATAAATTACCATTCCGTGGCAGTCAATAGTTATTAAGCCGTTAGCGAAATCCTTAAAAACTTCCTGACCTTGTAATAATGTTTTCTGTTTTCGGGTTCGCCATTCACAATCCAAATAATTTTTTAGGGCATCGCTTATTGGAGTTGTTTTATGTAAGTTCAAAGAATCAATGTGCAATATACAAGCAGGCAAACAATCAATCAAACTGTTCTTCTCTCGATCGTTTGATTCATCAGTAAATGCTCGATCGCCGGTCAGTAAACTAACTATTTCTCCGCGAACCAATCCCGCATTACAGATAGCCACCAGACTCCAATGATTCGCGTACCCAATAGGAATGAACAATAACCTTTTCTCAAAAATGTCCACATTTTCGGTCCATCGTTGAACATTTGAGTACACCATAGATTTTAGAGACTTTCCCCGGTAATGATGGTAGAATTGAGTAGAAAAGATATACACCATTTCACTTGATAGTGCATTGAACAAATGGTGGTTTTCAATACCCCCAAAGTATAAGCAGTTCAGCCGAAATTCTATGATTGAATCATTAAACCATCCTTCTGGCCTTAGTCTTTCAATATCTTTTTGAATGATAAAAGCTTTGTGAAAAGAAATTTTGGTGTCGTCTGCGGGAGTTAAAGCTCCATCCACATCTAGTACAGAGGAGCTAGTAGTCTTTCGTCTTTTCTCATCACTATCCAATTTCATTTTTTCTTTTCGCTTCAGAATTGCGCTAGGGGTATTGGGCTTCGATCTTCTACTCTGGTTCACTGAAGTTGGAGTAACATCTTTATCGCTAGTTGATGCTCGCCTCTTCCTTACTGTTCGCCTTGAAGCTACAATATCTTCATCGTGAGGGGATGGCATGGGCGCATTGAAATCCGTATCATAAAGGTCTGCAAGCTTGGCTAACAACAAAGATATTGCCTCATCCACATCTGCATCCAAGAATTCTGGGAGCAAACTTGGAAAAAAATGTCGTGTACTATCATTCCCAACGATACCGTTCCAATCTTGGACAATCCCAACTACTCTGGTTTGAAGAATCTTCTTGCAGTTCTCCGTGGTCACAGTGCATTGTGCTTGAACGGAATTTTGCAACCAACTTGTCCAGCTCAGATAGATCCATTCCGGGGAATCTTTAGAGTTATACCATATACTTGTTTTCAAATTGGGATCTAAAAGTTGAACTAAGTCTTCCTGTAATCCCCAATCTTTAACTGGTAAAATACGATTCTTCGTTCTATTATTTGTAGCCCATTTGTAAACTCGTTGAAGTTTTTCAACGAGATCAGGTGGTAGCACAGAATCGTCTTTTTGGACGGTAAATTGCTTGTAGAACTTGCACAATCTTTCATATTCTCCCGCTTTTTCGCACCACCATTCGTCCGGCCAATCCCTAACTCCTAACTTTACTAGGATCTGCAATACATAAGCCAACTGGTAGGCACAGGTTCCGTCAGGCTTGCAAACATTAACCTTAAGTTTAGAAGGGTCAATTTTAACTCCAACAGAAAATGTTATGTCCCCTTTAGTTAAATGTTCCACTAGCTCATCAGCACTTCGCACTATGATTTCGTTATCAGGACTTGCAAATCTATCTCCGTTTAGCTGTAGTCGTATTTTTTTTGTTTTCGCCACAATTTGTTCAATGTACTTGAGAGGTATTGAACGGAAATGTGTTGCGTTGGGACTACTCGGAGGGGTCTTATATGCATATGTCGACACTTCGTCGGTTATCGCATTTAGAATCGTCGCAGATGATAACGGCTCCTCGCCCCCTATTTCCGTTGCATCAGCGATGACTTCGACATCGGGAGGGTTTCCCTCTTCAGACTTCGATTCTTCGCGACAAGCAACCAAAGAAGAGGAGGCAGTCACATGTTCACTTGCAGAACCCGTCCATGACAGTGGTTTTGATAATGCATCAGAGTTCCCTATGATATCATCATCACTACAAGCATCTGATGTATAAGTTCCTTCTCTAGCTACATCACCGATGGTCCCTTGATTTGTATTCGCATCAGATTCATTCGATGATGATGATGAACTGTCATTTCTTTCAGATGGCGAATTAATCGATTGCTCTCGTTCACTTTCATCATCACTCTGCCCACTATTACTGTCGTCAGATTTTTTTTCCCTCCGTTTTTGCAACGTACTTTCTGGAAAATTTGTCTTCAGCAACTTTCTAACAAACGATAAAGCAGTTCGGTTTGTTTTAAGAAGCGGTAGTAGTCCTGATTTCAAGTGATCCAGCGTCAACACTTTTACTTGAGGGACTCTGGAGGAAAACAAGTTCACCCTGGTCGAGAAGTCTTTTTCTGACTCCTGAAATTTTAGTGTCTTATATTCGCGCCCTTTTCCTAGAATACCTGTAGTGACGATACCATTTTTATCAGTTAACAACCTAGGGTTAATATCAGGCACAGGTGTGTCGAATTCCGCTTTTCTGTAGTAGACGCGTATGTAGAACTTCTCCTCCTTTCTGCGATCCAACGACCCATTTATCATTTCTAAATCAAATCCCATTGATCGCAACCATTCTTCATGCACTTTAGGAAATTCTTTGACGCTACGAAACATTATCACTCTGCAAGACGATCTTGGTAGTATGTGCTTGATAATGTGTTCATCAACTTTTGTAATACCAACTAGATTGGTAATAACCTGACATTTTTTTAAATCTTGAACCAAGAATTCATCGCACAGAAGAACGTCTGCTGCAACAAAACTAATGCTTCTCAACATGGCACACCTTTTCCCCCCAGTATTCAGAATTTTATTTTTGATGACGCCAATAACATCCGGAAAATCAATACCGGCGACTGCAACGTGTGAAAATACAAATTGTAAGCTAGCGGCGAGGTAAGGACACCCAACACCGATGTCAGCATAATACCTAAAATTTTCGATTTCACTGTTAAAGTATTTTCGGATAAAGTAAATTATCCGTGCTGTCGTGATGCAAGATACGTAAAGCACGAAACCCCCTCCTATCGATGGCATGTTGTGCCATCGAATTGAATCCATATCACTCCAAGTTTGTCTGGTCATTTTTTCAATAGTTCTGAATTCTAGATTAGTTTCCTCCTCGGCAGTCAAAGAATTTCTTTTCGCAAGACGCGTACAAAAAGAAATATATTTTTTGCTAGATAAAACTTTGTCAACAACCGGTATAAACAGGGTTTTCTTTATAGATTCCATTTTCTTGGTGATTTTACGAAATTCAAGAACATTCAAGCCGCCTACTTTGTTACCCAGTGTGTCCACATCAAAAATATCGGATAACTGATGCACGACATTAAATAAAGCGAAGCAAGAGTTTTTGGGCCATGTTTCAACATTTTTGATCATAGACTTGTACAGTTCTGACTTCAAAAGAGACATGCCGTATGCAGCCACGCTTTTTAAAAAGCACAATTTTTGATTAGCTATTACCTCCTTGCTTACGGACTTCACCGGGAATATTTGTCCAACTATTTTCCTACCATCGTATTTTCCTTTGGGAGCGGGAGACGAAATAGGGGCCGCAACTACAGCTGTTTCGTCATTCTTTTGAGCCAATCCATTAAAATACGATATCAATTTACTTGTGTTCTCCGCTCGATTGAAAGCAACCACAAGTTCATGATACAGAGGTATGTCAGTAGTAGCCCGATACTCTAACATGCCAACGCTGTCGTATCGAATTTCCACATTTGTCTCAATTGTAGATCCTCTCTTCGCGTAGGCCATTTTTGAGAAACGATAACGCGGACATTTCACTGAATTATATTCAAGTACAGCGTAGCCTAGCTTCTCATTAAAAATCAAGAAGTAAATGTCATCAGAAGACAGTTTTGTGAAGTCTTCGAAACTTCTTATCTTGTCCCCCTCAACCATTCCAATATAGGCACCGGATGGAATATCCTCGGCTGTAAATACTCCTTTGTTGTCCTTGTCATTACTAAACTCTTCTTCATCGAATATCCCAGATCGGGCGACGTAAAGGAAGTATTCGTCGTTTACAACAAATTGATGGACCACACTGTCGAAACCGGAGGAGCTTCTAACATCATCAATGTGCATTTTACCGTACCACTGATCTTCTTGCCTCTCTTCTTCATCGTCAGCCGGTTCTTCGCCCGAATCAGGCTCATCTTCATCTTCAGCTGGTTCTTCCTCATCCGAATCAGGCTTTTTGCCAAAACCTTCACTATTCTCCTCTTCATTATCCTGTTCATCTCCAACTTCAGCTGGTTCTTCCTCATCCGAATCAAGCTTTTTGCAAGTACCTTTACTGTTCTCCTCTTCATTCTCCTGTTCTTCACCCGAATCAGGCCTATTGTCAGCACCTTCACCATCGTCACCACCAGGAACTTCAAAATAATCAGATTCAGAATCTAAACTTCTAGCTTCCTCATCGTTGTCAATGTCGTCAGCTGCTTGCTTAAAGCTATCACTTTTCAGTCTATCTGAATGTTCCTCATCATCCTTTGGAACTGGTGACGAGCCACTACGGCTAACTGAGCTAAAAAAATTAACACCAACTTGAAATATTTGATTTATGAATGTATTAGATTGATGAATTTGAATATTTTGAGAAACTTGATTATCGTTTTTATCTCCTTCGGAATCTAAGAATAAATTTACACAATAAGAATAGATTAAATAAAGCTTTTGTTTCCTACCGTTTTTATCAACATCAGCTTCTACGCTGTTGTTAGCGCTGCTGTCAAGCACTTGTATTTTAGATACTAAATTAGGATCTATAAAACAATTATTACGAAAGTCTTCTAAAATAGTAAATAGGACTTGCTTCTCTTCTCCAAAACGCGTGTAAATGTCAATTTCAACGCCCTATTAAATGCTATCTTTCGTTTATTCAAAAATCGTAGCGCTACGGAAAAGTTGTTACTTAATTAGAGAAGAATCGTGATCTAATAGAATATCGCATAAGTTTGTTACCTTGAGCTTCATTCGTTTTTGCGCTGTTCCTACTTTTTTTTTGCATATGTCGATCGTCCTTCTGCGCCACGTTACCTATTAATGCTACTTCAGTTAATGTCTCTGCTCCATCGTCCCTTGAATATGTCAGTTTATACATCTCGAACAAATCTGGGCCACCTTCACTGAGTATTTCTTCTTGTATGTCCGGAAGTGCCAAAAGTTCTCCGACAGCGACGTATCTGACATAAATAAGCAGATACGGTTGCACCATCGAGTTGAATTGATCCATAGTCTCACAACCCTTTCTTATTAATTCCTCAACCATCAAATTTTTCAGAGTACTCATCGAACTATGTTTCTGTTGATTCAATTTTGTTATAGACTGGCAAACATTGAAAATTTGTTCTGGTACTACCATCATATCACCATTTTCAAGAATTATCATCCTATTTATATCACCTTTACCGACATCTTCCTCTCCACTTATCATTGCGCTTATTTTTCTGAAATGAGAGGGGGGCGTGTAAAATAAGGTTCACAGTGAACCTTATTTTTGACCGTTTAAGATACTTTTGATATAATAAAATACGAGGGGGGATTAAAGTTATACTCCCTATATTATTTCTTGACTAATCATCTATTCAATTCAATTCAAAGATTAATCTTGGTGTCGACATATCGATGCAGCTCCTTGCATAAATTTGTCGATGCATATATTAATCCTTGAATTAAAGCAATAGATCTGCAGCTATTTCCAGTAGACTAGTCACCAAGGGATTGGTAATGCACCTTGTTCTAGGGCCTAAATATAAATTATGCAGCTTCTTGCATAGATTTATTAATGCATTATTTCATCCTTCTTGATCTTCCCGTCCATTTAAACGCACGGCTTGCAGTTATATCCATTTGAACGAATCAATTTAGTTTTTGCTGCAGTTATTTCCAGTATAAATCGTTAAGGGATAAGTAATGAATCTTATTTCTGTTTAATAGTAGGGGATGGTACTGTTTTTAAATACTACCATGCATCGTGCTGCGTATATAATAAAGCGTTAGGTTGACAGGCGATAGATATACAGAATAATTAGTTACGTTTCGATTTAGATCTCGAAATGTAAATTCTTCAATATGTTAAACACTTAGCATAGTTTACCTACTTGATTTAATAATACCTGCTGCCTTCCTATCTCCCTGTCTTCTTGCCTTCCTTTCTTCCTTTCTTCCTTTCTCCCTTTCTTCCTTTCTTCCTTTCTTCCTTTCTTCCTTCCTTCCTTCCTTCCTTCCTTCCTTCCTGACTTAATAATTTTAATTTTTGTTTATCAAATTGTTTTTGTTCCACCTCGGTTAGTCGCATGTTGATTGAAACGCTAGCTTGACAAATCGTTTATGGAAGCTCCATCAGGAGTCACTGGTCACCTAAACTAGGTTCACTTAAAAACAGTGGAGTGTAAATAGTACCGCTAGATATTTAGTCTTCCTAGTATTTCTTTGGAGGACGGCTAGTAATAAGAGGAGTTTCGCTGTAGGCAGTTTTACTACTAGTCCTACGCTGACCATATAACCGTGATAGGAAGTATAAAAGCAACTATAACAGAATGGATAGCTACGACTACCGGAGCCACTACAAGATTTTTTTTTTGAAAGCTGTCATCTTAGTTATAAGTAAGTAAGAACTACCGGCTTTGACAACTAGTATTAGTATAGCCACTCCGCTTATAGCACTATAGCCGGTGGGCTATACCCGGTGAGCCATAGCCGGTGGGCTATACCCGGTAAGCTATAGCCGGTGGGCTATAGCAGTTTGCTATAACCGGTTGGCTATACCCGGTGAGCTATAACCGGTGGGCTATGGCCGGTGAGCTATACCCGGTGAGCTATACCCGGTGGGCTATACCCGGTGGGCTATAGCCGGTGCGCTATAGCCGGTGAGCTATAACCAGTAGGTTATAACGGGTATAGCCGCCTGGGTATAGCCGCTCGGGTATAGCCGCCCGGGTATAGCCGCCCAAGTATAGCCGCCCGAGTATAGCCGCCCGGATATAGCCTACCAAGTATAGCCGCCCGGGTATAGCCGCCCGGGTATAGCCGCCCGGGTATAGCCGCCGGGGTACAGCCGCCCGAGTATAGACGCCCGGGTATAGCCGCCCGGGTACAGCCGCCCGGGTATAGCCGCCCGGGTATAGCCGCCCGG
>Ga0208387_1000328_pt1 | contig 14262 bp, 14 predicted proteins | sample CryBogCBH27Jul09_FD_184611 | JGI IMG/M metagenome (GOLD analysis project Ga0208387, IMG submission 184611) | Freshwater microbial communities from Crystal Bog, Wisconsin, USA - CBH27Jul09 (SPAdes) | ecosystem: Environmental > Aquatic > Freshwater > Lake | place: Crystal Bog, Wisconsin, USA...
CATTAATTTTTTGGAATATGGTGAAATGATGATCATAAATACATCTTTCTGAATGCCTCATTGAGTGAGCCTGTCCACTTCCATTGGGCCATTTTCAAATATATGTTCCACTGGTCGATGTCACCAAACAATGCTTTGGCTGCAGCAATCGATTCGCCAGCAATAATTTCTGGATAGCAAGTAAACACAATTGGGTTTTTGATATAAGGCAATATTTCAGAAAATACCAAATGATCCCCCATGCCACAATTGAGCACAACAATGGTGTTGTTTCTAAATTTTAGAAAATTCCTGAATATCTGCTCATCATGCGCATACATTGATTGATCAGTTTCTGATCTGATGCCACCGCTTGGGTTTTTCAAATGCCAGGTGACCGCATTGGGCACCACATAAAGATCATATCCCTTTTGATGTAAAGCATAACTGAACAATGTTTCTTCCCTGTGGGCCACTTTTGAAAGCCCCAAGTTATAGTCCACAATGCCAGCTCGATATAAAAATGAGCAATGCAAATGCTCGACCTTTTTGCGTTTGTGAATATATTTCCATTGGATATTTGGCTCTGCATCGATGTTGTCAATCAATCCAGTTGGAAATGAATTTTCAAACTGCAATGGTGGTGTCAATATCGAGCCGCCAACTGCCCCCAAATTGGGATCATGCAGCGTCCAGCTGAACAATTCATGCAGCACATTGGCCTCTGGTATGGCATCATCATCCATGCGCCAAACCCATTTGTACCCCATAGTGTTGGCAGCCTGGTGGTTGTGGTGTGTGCCCTTTTTAGCAGCAAACCGCCATTCCCATTCAATGCCTTTGATGTCCATCATCTGAAACAGATTTTTATAAATCAGCTCATTTCTGACATCCCTTGGATTTTCATTGTCATCAAAAATGACCACTTTGTCTGGCCGTTTGGTCTGATTGATGATGGCAGCCAAAGCCAGTGGCAGCGTTGTGTCATATCGGCCTCGAGTGCCAATGCTGCATAAAACCTTATCCACGATCCCACCTCAGAATCATCAAATTGAATCGATTGTGTTCAGTCAATGATCTTGGCTCTGATGTGATGGCTCCATGCTCGCTGATGTATTCCACATCAAAATCAAAGAAATTGGTTTCATTAAGGCCATGCAGTTTGTGGTGTTCTCCCCAAAAGCCTGGTGGCTCATTCCATGGCACTGTGATCAGCAATCGATTGCAATGCTTTTTCAGCTTTTCCACAATGTCCAAGCCATTTGATAAATGCTCGATCACTTCAAAAGCAATGATGGTGTCAAACTGTCCCAGCTGGATTTCATTGATGTCTGCACATGAAAACTTGATGTTTTCGCCCCATTGCTGATCTTGAGCCACATCGATGATGATGGGGTCATAATCCAAACCCAAATACTCGATGTCATTGGGTAGAAATTGAGTGCCAAATCCAGTGCTGCAGCCAATTTCCAAAATCTTTTTGCCACGCAGATTTCGATTGGCCCACATATATCGTGTGGCCTCTCGAGGATAAACTGGATCACCTTTCAAAAAAACTGCACGCTCATAATTGTTTGTGAGTTTCCATCGATAGTAATCTGGATTGTGCTGCTTGGCAAAATTCAACTCATTGATTAAGAGCATTTGCTCCCATGTTTTATTTTGTATTGTCATTTTATTTAATTGATGATTGCAGTTGATGTATCTCGATCAATGGTCAATTCGCCATTGCAGCAAATGTTCCAATCCTCACCATCCCTTTCGCTAAAGGATGTTACATTGATTTTGACGTTTTTGAAAAGATATTCTTTGTCATTTTCAAATACTCGCCAAACATGATCGATTGTTCCTCGATTTGGTTGGCCTCGGCTTTTGTTAAAACGTATTTTATATAATTTCACACAATTTCAACCGAAGTATTTTTCAATGGATTTTCTAAAATTTCTTGCATATTATCATCAATATAACCATTATGTTTTTTTACAATATTCACAATTCTTGTGTTATCTTCCAAAGCCATAAGTTCATGTGGCTCACCTGCTCGAAAATCAAACAATTTTCCAGCTTCAGCTTCAATTTCCCAATCATGAGAATATGCTTTTAGTTTTCCCCTACAAACAATAGTTATATGAATATTGTTTTCATCATGATTGTGTTTTGGCAAAATATCACCTGCTTTTTCAAAATCATAAACTGCGCCATTTATATCTTCAATATTAAAAGGATTAACCAATAACATTTGGAGCACTCCCTGATGCCGTTAAATTAGCTACATTTTTTGGTTTTAACATTTCGGTCAAAATTTGAGTTTCTTCTGATGTTAAAGCTCTAGTTGTCCATTGTTGTGTCCAGACACCGTTTATTTGAATTGGTGCTAACTCAACTACTGTTTCAGAAACAGGCTTACCAAGTTCTTCAGAAATAACAGGGGGAGTAGCTTTTTCTACGATTGCATAATCTGAAGGGCATACAAATGTTTCACCGATTTCTGGATGCAATAAACGTATATCTCCTTCATGAATTGGATATTCATTAGTTGATAATTTAATGTATGAAATCATAATTGTGTTTTGTTATATGTTTGAGAACGTGAACCTGTAGTAAAAGCTCTGTTGTTAACAGTAATAGGTGAATAACTCCAACCTGGTGTAGTTGAAGTGAATGAAAAATTGTATGGAGTATTTTGACTAGGTGCACCTGTAGGAAATGTTGCACTATATGTAAAATTGTTTCCTGTAGCCCCATTAGGATAATTTACAGTTGCGCTTCCAGTATGCGATCCATCAGTAGGCAATTTAAGAACAAAAGTTTGTGTGTTCCCACTTCCACTATTAAAATCATCTGTGAAATATCCAGAAACCCAAAGAGTGCCAGTTGAATCTATCAAACAATCTTGAGTAGTAACTTGTGTATTATATCTACTTAAATTGGCAAAGTTAAAATACCTTTGCCATAATAAAGTACCAGACGAATTAAATTTTGCTATATATCCGCCAAAATAACTTCCATACAAATAACCAACTGCATAAATATTTCCTGCAGAATCACAAGCGCACGAAGTAAATGTACTGAAATAACTTCCTGCATACATTGTATAAGCCCAATTTTTAACCCAACTTGAACCAGATAAAGTCATATTTATAATAAACGCACTAGGCCATCCATTTTGACTGTAAGAGCCAACAAGTGTAAGAGAACCATTGTTTGAGTTGTAGAGAATCTTATATGGTTTTGCATAAACAGAATTCGCTCCTGAATAACCAAAATAAACACCTGAAACAGTAGACCAACTACTTCCTGATTTTTGAATCCTAGTCAAATAAACATAATGATGAGCCCATGCTGCATTTAAATACGCACTATTAGAATCACCTCCAATAGCCGTCATAGTTGCACAACAAGATCCAGTAGCATAAATGCTACAAGCATATCCTGATTGCACAACAGTACCAGAACAATTTACTTGTACAACAGATGGGTAATAATAATATGTGCAACACCCCACGTTAACTGCCCTAGTACCAATGAAATTTCCTGCGCTACAAGTTGCGTAAGTAATTGCATTACACGCATAAAAATAACAATTGGTATTGAAATTATTTTTACCAAAAAGAGTTGAATTTGATAAATTTCTTTTTGTAGCGCTGGCATCAGCGCCTAATACCCATATATTACAAGCATTGTCATAAGCAACATTTTTAGGAGAAAAATTGTCACAAGATGGAGTAAAGTTTGATTGATTTGAAGATACTAGAGTAAATGTTGTTGGATTTACTTGTATAAATCCTGTGCCTGTGTATGAACCACATACAAATGAACCATCACCAATTAAAACAATATTTTTACTTGCGGCTTGTGCTATTTTCCTATTTCGAAAAACATAAACCGTTCCTGTTGATGGGGCTGATGTAACTCCAACAAAATAATTTTGTCCAAGTATACCGACTGACCATCCGTAGGCTTTTGCAGTAATATTTCCAGAAGTTATATTTAATGGTGGCATCAACTTTTCCTTATGCAAATTTAGTTTGCGAAGCTAAAACTGTATAAGTTGCACTAGCAGTTTTTGTTATTGCGTATGTATATACGTCAATTGCACTGGCGTCTCCAGAGGATGGGGCAGTGCCTCCTTGCCATTTAAGAGTAACAGATGTCCCATCAATTTGGAATCCTGATGGGTAATAAGCGGTTGAACCTTGAGTTACCAAAAACGCAATCGTTACTGTTTGACCTGTAGCTAATGCAGAATTTAATGAAGTGCCACTTGAGAACGCCACATTCAATGTCCAATTGGCAGAGGCATTACTTGTGTAATACAAAACAGATTGACTGTTTACATAAAAATTTATTGTGCCTGTTGCTGCAGTTGCAGATACAGTTGTGGTTTCAGCAGCATTTAATAAAACTGCACCAAAAGTTGAACTAGAACCATTAAATGTTTGTGTAGCTGTCCATGTATTTGCCACACTGGTAGTCACGCTTTGGCCAGAATATCCAGATATACCACTATATCCACTGATACCTGAAAATCCAGAATAACCAGATATACCTGAACCAGAATATCCAGAATATCCGCTAATTCCTGAACCGCTATAACCTGAATATCCACTATATCCTGAAGTACCAGTGGCTCCAGTGGCTCCTGAATAGCCACTATATCCTGATGTGCCTGTGGATCCATTTATTCCTGAATATCCACTGTATCCAGAAATGCCAGAATATCCGCTATAACCTGATGTGCCAACTGCGCCAGAAAGTGAAACTGTCCAACTGCTAAATGATGCAGCACCATTTACATATGTGACGTTTACAGTCAATGAAGTGCCTGAATATGATGTAATCAAGCCTTCCATGAATTGTGTTGGCACTGATGTCGAAAAAACTCGCACATATTGACCAACTGCAAATGCAGTAACACTTGCATCCAAATTGGTTGTAAATGATTTGCTACCAACTCCAATTGAATTAGAACCTGTAGCAGTCAATCCAGAATATCCCAATCCAGAATATCCACTGATGCCTGAATAACCTGAATACCCTGAAAATCCAATTCCTGAAAATCCAGAATATCCGCTGATACCTGATTGGCCAACTGCTCCAGAATATCCGCTGATGCCGCTGAATCCAGAATATCCAGAAACGCCTGAACCTGAATATCCGCTGAATCCAGAATATCCTGATATACCGACTGCACCTGAATACCCACTAAATCCTGAGTATCCAGAAACGCCTGAACCTGAATATCCGCTAAATCCGCTGATACCAGAAAAACCACTATATCCAGAAACGCCTGAACCTGAATATCCGCTAAATCCACTGATACCAGAAAACCCAGAAATACCCTGTGCTCCAACTGCACCTGAATATCCAGAATATCCAGAAACACCGCTGCCTGAATATCCAGAGTATCCAGAAACACCTGATCCACTAAATCCTGAATATCCTGATATTCCTGAATATCCACTAAATCCAGAAATACCGCTTTGGCCAGTTGGCCCAACTATTTCGCCAACATTGTTCCACAATGTGCCAGTCCAAATATATAAATCGCCATTTGAATCGACAATGTACGCATCATTGGGATTGTTCCCAGTGGGTGGCAATGCCGCTGGACTGGCCACAGAGCCTTTGATATTGATTGATGTACCTTGCTGGCCTGAATATCCTGAAAAGCCACTGTATCCGCTGATACCTGATCCAGAATAGCCACTTATACCTGAGTATCCAGAATATCCTGATGTGCCTGATTGACCAACTGCTCCACTATATCCACTGATACCTGAATATCCTGAAATACCCTGTGGTCCTGTCGCACCAGAAAAACCGCTGATACCGCTGAATCCAGAATATCCAGAAATACCTGATCCAGAATATCCGCTAAATCCTGAATATCCTGATGTGCCTGAAATGCCAACACCAGAATATCCACTAATCCCTGAAAAGCCAGATATACCTTGAGGTCCAGTGGCTCCAGATATTCCACTGAATCCTGAATATCCAGAAATACCGCTGCCTGAATATCCGCTAAATCCAGAATATCCTGATGTGCCTGAAACACCTACACCAGAAAATCCGCTGATTCCTGAAAATCCAGAATATCCAGATATACCTTGGGGACCAATTGCACCAGAATATCCTGAGTATCCAGAAACACCACTGCCAGAGTATCCTGAATATCCAGAAATACCTGAACCTGAATATCCTGATTGGCCAGAATATCCACTAATGCCTGAAAAACCAGATATACCTTGAGGGCCAGCTTGTCCAGAAAAACCAGAATATCCTGATGTGCCAGAGCCACTGAATCCAGAATATCCAGAAATACCGCTGCCAGAATATCCTGATTGGCCAGAATATCCACTAATGCCTGAAAATCCAGACAAACCCTGTGGCCCAGCTTGGCCAGAATATCCACTAAATCCTGAATATCCTGATGCACCTGGTGTACCAGAACCAGAATGTCCGCTAAATCCTGAATATCCAGAATATCCGCTAAATCCTGAAATACCAAAAGATGATTTGTCAACAGTGACAATCACATTGTGTTCATTAACTACTGTAACTTGTGTTCCCATGATTACTCCACAATGATGCCGTCTGATCGGACAATAAAGAATAAAAAGATGATCAAGTCCTGTGGAGGAGTTGTGCCATTTTGTGGAAACCCAATTTTTATTCTTCCAGAATATCCAATACCATTGGGGTCAGCAATGTCCAAGCCTGGATCGTCTGCTGCCATTCCCCATGAACTGTCATCCATCAACAATGTAAAAAAGCCACCTGTGGCATTTAAATTGGTAATGGTTAAAGTGATGGGGCTTGGTGTGGGTGAGTAATCTGTAATGGTAAATGAAAGGCCATTTCTGGTGTCAATCACATTGGTTAAAACTCTGCGAATGATCTGTGCATCGATAGTGGCACCAGTCAAATCCACAATGCCTGTGTCGTTGACCAGACTGATATTCCAGTATTGTTTTTGCTGCCAAACCAATTCAGCAGATAAAACCTGATTATTGAACCCACTGACTTGGGCCAATGAGTTTTTGTTAAAGACTGCCATCTTGTTCCCTTACTAGGTAGTGACGCTGCCAATGTACTCACTGGCCCCGAATGTTTTGTCTTGTTTTGAATATTTTAACCAATAATTGATTTTTTACAATCAATTTGTTGTTGGTGGAATTGGCCAAACCACATTAAATGGATAACCAGTTTGAGTGGGAATATCCCTTAAAGCCTGTCTATATGTACCCCATTCTTGTTGGATTTGACTAGTTAATGGGTTTCCTGGTATTTGAGTCCAATCAGACGCATAAAGCAATGAATTCCTTTGAGCCAATACTTGTGTGCTCGCTTGATTATATTTTTGCTGATCTGTTCTTGCATCTTCCCATACCTTTGTATTGATGTTGTAACTGTAATTTGGATTTGGTGATGGTGATAATGGCTCATCCAAAATTTGAACAGTCAAATTTGGAATAGTTTGTGGCTCGCCATCATTTTGAATGGATTGTACATATCCTTGAGAATTTATATATGCGTATATCATCGTTTTGTCGCAATCGCAAAAATGTTGGAATATGTTTGTAAATCTATATTTGATGATCCATCATTTGGTGAAAATTCAACTGTATAAGTTGTTGTCGTTGATGGAGTGCTTGATAAATATGCAGATAAAAATCCAGTTAATGGATAACCATCAGCAATATTCCCTGAATTATATGTATCGATTGGTGTACCAGAACCATTTTTCAATATAAAAACAGATGCAATTGATCCTCCACCTGTAACATTTATAATTGAATTTATATTTACATTTATCCAAACTGGTGCACCTGAACTATTTATTGAAACAGATAAAATTGTTGAATATGCGCCAAAAGTTGTTGTTGATGATATTGAATATCCAGCCGTAACTGTTACCGCATTTCCTTGAATGCTGCTGGTTGCAACCACACTACCATTCAAATATAAAGATGTTCCATTGTATGCAATGTTTGTTGTTGAATTTCCAAAAGCAAAATTGCCATTTGAATATAAAACACCACCCGATCCAGTCATTGTGGTGCCACTTAATGCAGCAGTATTTGCTTGAAATGTTCCAGTTACATTTAAATTTCCAGTATTTGTTGAAACCGCACTTAAATTTGTAACATTTAATGCACTGGCAGTGATTGTGCCAGTATCAATATTTCCACCATTGATAAATGTGGTGCCAGTAGAAGTGGCCAAATTGGTAAATGAAACCAATCCATTGAAATTTGTCCAGTTGTAAACTGTACTGATGGTCACTGTCTGTGCACCACCATATGTGGTTTCAATCACATAATAAGTGGCTGCCCAAAATTGAGTGGTATATGTTGCAGTTGGTGCAGTAAATGTGGTTGACCAGCCTGATGTAAGACTTGAAAATGTTCCAGTTGAAAAATTGTATCCGCTGGCCGTTGGTGTAGCTGGTGCAGTGGATTGTGACGTTGCATAATAAAGTTGACCAGTTGCAGTCCTTGGGCCAGTTGATCCAGTCCCTGAACTGCCAGAAAAACCACTAAATCCTGACGCTCCACTATAGCCTGACACACCAGACATTCCCACTGGTGCCCAAACAAATCCAGCACTGATTGGGCTCAATGTTGACAAACTGGTGCCACTTCCAACTGTGTATGCAAAATAATATGTTGCAGCTGGTAATACCACATCCACATATGTATAGTATGAATTGTTTGGCACTGGCAAACTGTTTGCCGATTGAATATTTGCCCAGACTTTCCAATCTGATCCAGATGGTGTGGCCACTGTCGTATAGTACAGTGTTGAATTGGTCACACGCCCAGTGACTGGAATAAAAATTTGAACATTGAAATATGGAATATTTGCAGTCTCATAATGTGCAGTCACAGTTGGTGCAGTCAATGAGCTAAAGAATGTTGGTGCAGCCAATCCACTGTGGCTGGTTGGTGTGTATGCAGTAATGCTCGATGTTGCGTATACATTTGGATCGTATTGCATCATTTGGAATGATGCACCAAGTGATCCATCAGGCAGCGACACTTCCTTGACTTGCATCACTCTGAATTGCTGATTTGACCAGCCATAATAACTATTTGTCACAGTCACCACATCACCAGCATTGACTTGAATGCCAGTGTAATTGGTGGAAAAACTGACAATCAAATCCAGCCTGTTTTGCTCGAGCACTCGATTAGCCAAGTATTGAGCCGTCACGCTGCTATTGATCAAATCATATGAAATGGTGAATTTGTTGACTGGCTCATTTGGCAACAGCAACCCTGATGGAGTTTGCAAATTCACATAACCTGGTTGATCTCGATTGCCTGAATCAATGAATCTGGCCTCGATTTGGTTGACCATTTGAGTGATGTCCAGCTCACTGACTGTGATGTCTGAAATGATATTTGAATCATCAAATGAAAATGTGGGGGAAATGGCTTTGTTGACCACCACTGTCCACAATCCTGTGGCCACCTGGTAAGACTGCCATGAATCGCAGCAATTCATCATCAAATCGATATTTGACAATGCAGTCTGGCCAGTGTCCAAAACACCATTGAATCTGTATCTTGGGATCGATGCTGATCCTCCACCAGCTGGTGTGTAAGTGATCAGCTCATCAGAATATGAATTCAATGCAGTCGCTGATGCAGAGCTGACAAATTGACTTGGAACTGCTGCACCATAGACTGTATTGGTCATGTAGTCATACCAAACGTCACCAGGTTTTGCACATCCAGCACCATTCAAATAATGGCTTACATGGAATGTGACTGGCTGCAGCGCAGTTGTTCCAAGTGAATTTGCGTTATAAACCAGCTGCACAATGGCAAATGCAGTGCCGTTCATTTGTCGGCCACTGCTGACCCATTCCTGACCTGATGGAATGCCATTGGCCGTACTCATCACCGCTGATGGCTGGTTTGATGTGTTGATGGGTGTGATCGTTCCAGTTTGTGATGATGTGTACAAACTGATGTACAAGTGACCGCTGATCGATGTGTCCACATTGCCAGCTTGGTCTGTTAAACTGACCACTTTTGTCAAATCAGTGGTGTCAAATGTGATGATCTGATCTTGATAATAAAATTTGCTGGTGTCAAATGAAAACTGGCCATTGGGGCTTATGCAGCTGATCACCATCACATAATACATTGACTTTTGATCTGTGGTCAGTACCGCATCACAGAATCGGCCACCAGTGTATGCATCACCATATACCAATGGAATGCCAGCCGTTGGATCAGGTGGCACTTGCTGCCTAATGTTATTTTGCTGGGATTGTGGAATATTGGGGGCAAAAAGCCTTGATGCCACAATCGACACTGCAAACGTGACCGCCATTTGCATGGCCCCAGCATATGTCAAAAACTCCAATTCATATGCACCAGTGACAATCGCTGCTGCAGTGAAGATAAAACTCAGTAATGACATTTTTAAACCTTAATTGTTTTGAGTTGATCCAAATGTCACCAATGGCACTGGATTGCTCGATGTCGATCCAATCACTTTGGATGCACTGCCATTTGTGGGTGGAGTACCAAAATTAAAATATGTGGATGCAATAACTGGCACTCGATCCATGCTTGAATCAGTAGGATATAAAAACCTCCAATTTGATGGATTGGTTTTAATTCCAGCAATCCTCGAGTCCAGCACCAATCGCATCGATGCTGATGAAATCACGCACGTTGCCACTCGAGTCCTGGCTCTTTGATCAAATTTCTCTGAGATGGCAATGTTGTTGATAATGCCTTGGTATCTCTGGAAAAACTGCTGCACACCGCCAATTGTTTGAATTTGATTGTTTGAATCGAGAAATCCACGCCAGACAATGATTTGGCTGCCTTTCATATTGGATGCCAATACTGCTGCAATGATGTCTGGATTAAGGCCAGTGACTGTCAATTTCAAATCAACACTGGTTGATTTCATGTCCTGTTGAATTTCGCTCAATCCAACATATGCCCCCATGCCTTGGAACAAAATTCCATTGATGGTCACATTTGACGCTGCATTGCAGAATGTATAAACCGCAGTGGGTGAACCAATGGTGCCAATGTTGATTTGAATAAATTCAGCGTATCTGATTGAACTTGAATTAAGTGTTGCAATGGCAGTGGACATTTTTTTTCCTTATGATGCAGTGATGTATTCTCTAAATACAAATGGACTTGACCACTCGACCCATGCACCATTGGTCATTGGATTCAATGTGTATGTTGGCAATTGTTCAGCCACCACATAAAAGCTGCAATTATTGCCAAGCAATACTGGTGCAGTTGATGCTGGTGCGCCAATCAATGGTCGATTGATATTGATCACCGATCCAGCTGAATCAGCAGTCACTTTGTATACAAACCCATTGATCGAGATAAAGTCACCAGCCTTGAATGTTCCATTTGATGTGATGTTAATGGTTTGACTGTTTGGTGTGGGTGTGCCATTCAAACTGGCCGTTGTGGCCGTCCCTTGCATGGCCGTAAACCAGCTCAAGTTGGCCGATTGAAACGTGATGTAATCTGGCAGCTGACGATCTAAATTGTCAATGGCTTGGATCACGTTTCTGACCTGTGGATAATACAAAAAATTGTGTGGAGTAATGGTAAACACCCATGGCACTGTGGTCAGATATTGGGCCACTGTCATTTGACCTGATCGAGAAACCTGTTGTCCAACAGTGCGTCTGTTGTTTACATTCATTTTTTGTTGAATTTCAACAATGTTTTGAAAGCCAGCCATTATGTTCGGCTCCTAGTTGTTGCAATGTTTTTGGTTGCATATTGATTGGCTGCCCAAATCGCACCAGAGCTGCCATATATCCTGTCTTCAAATGATTTGGTGTCAATGGCTTGGATGTTGTAATTGGTGACGTTTTGAACTGTTTGGCTGCCCATACCGCCCAATTGATTGTTCGGTATCACTGTGGAATTGCCTCGAGGCACAATCACCTCTGGGCCATTTTCACCAACAATGGATGGTTGCCCAGCATCAAGTGGACCACCTGTGGCATTTGAAACCATAATGGGTGTGGCCGTTTCCACTGGAGCTGGTCCAGTTGACCCACCAAAAATACCCCCACCAAATCCACTAAACATATTGCTAAACAATTGAGTGGCCTGTGCCTTGATTTGAATTGCAATCAAGTCAGCAATAATGCTTTTTGCTAAATCAGAAAAATTCAACTTGCCTGTTTTGACAAAAGTTTCCAATGCTGAAGACATTTGATCAACAACAGTGGCAAATGATTTCTTTCCAGCATCTGCCATGGTTTCTGCACCTTCACGATATTGTGCAAATGCCTCATCCCAGCCATGCCAAAAATCTGTTCTTGCCAACTGATTAGCAGCAACAACTTTTCTAGTTTGTTCAATGTAGTCAGTTGTTGAAAAATTAACCAATTCTTTTTGTCTTTTTAATTCATTTTCTAATGCATCAGCACCTGGCCTTTTTTTATCAATCAAAGCCATTTTTTCATCAATTGCATTTAATGTTCTTTGTTGCTCATTCAAAACTGCATCAATTGCTTTTTGCATTTCAACTTCATTTTTGGTCAGATTTTTGTCTTTTTCTTTTTGACTCAACATTTCCAAATTCAGTTGCTCTCGATTTTGATAAGCCTGAAATAATTCTTTTTCTGCCAAAATTTGTTTTGAATAAGATTCAATAACTGGTCTGTTTATATCTTCTTTTTTAGGTTTTTCTTTTTCTTCTGTTTTAGGTGGGTTTAAGATATTTGACTCAAAAGTGGCAATGTTTTTTGCCATTTCCTCGACTTCTTTTTCATATCTTTTATTGTCTGCAATTGCAGCGTCAATGCCTTGGGTAAATAGAATTTTTGCATTTTCAAATGTATGCTGAATTTCCATTCCAATGGCTTTAAATGTGTTTAAAACCCTTTCACCCAAAATAGTGACTGTTTCCATGCCAATGCGTAAAGCCTCAAAAAACACATGACTTACACCATTGCTTTTGGTCATTTCATTATAAAAAGCCAACAAACTGGGTATCACTGCATTGGTGAAATTCAACGACATCTCTTTGCCAGCTGCAGTTAATTTCAAACTTAATTCATGTGCTTTTTCAACTGATGCAGCATATTCATCCATTGATCCTTTGCCTTCTTGGATAGATTTGGCCAATCCAGCCAAATCCACGCCTCGAATTGATCGACCCAATGTTTCAAAAGCCAATCCATTTCTTTCGGCTGCATCTTTCATATTGCCAAGAGAATTGATAACTTTTTCAAACAAATCTTGCTCAGACAAATGCCTCAAGTCATTTAATGTGACTCCAAGTTTTGCAAATGATTCTTGGGCTTTGGAATTTCCTTGTACTGCAGATTCCATTTTTTGGGTAAAGCCAGAATAAATTCTGCTGGTATCTTCTGCATTTCCACCATTTTCCTCAAGTGCTTTGGACAATTCCAAAACTGATGCAGTGGCCACTTCATTGGCTTTGGCAGTTTCCACAATCCTATCTGAAAACTCCAAAGCTGATTTTGTCATTTCATAAAAACCAGCCACGCTTAATACTTCAGGCAAATATTCTTTTAATTCTCTAAGAGAATTTTTAGCCTCAGCAATTCCTTTTTTGAATTCTGTTGTATCCAGCCCAAGTTGCGCACCTAGTCCAGCAATAATATTGGCCATTATGTTCCCTCAAAAAGAATCGATGGGGCATTTGGAGCCATGGCCATGAAAGCCAAAAGTCTCTGATTGGTTAACTCTTGCCGATCTTGATCGGTCATTGGATAGAGATACTCAAATGCCCTTGGAATTATATCCTCGAGTGTATATGGTGACTTGCCTTTGGGCAACATTTTATTGAATTGGCCAGCGGTCAAACTGCCCAAAACCTCCAAAATCCCACGATTGCCAATTAAGCCATCGGCATACATGACCACAATGTCAGTGAAAGTGCCCTCATCAATTGCTGCTGGATCGGCCCCATGGGCCGTTAAATAGGCTTTGACTTGCCTTCTGACCGATCCAGTTATTTTCCCTTTGTGGCCGTGTAATTGGGTGAAATGGTAGCGTTAATGTAATCCAGCAGCTCTAGCTGCACACTGAATGGGAACAATTCCTCGATGTCTGCATATGTGATGGTGTTCATGTCAAAGTCTTTATTCTCTGGCACCAACATTTTAAAAGCCTCAACCAATCTGTTTTCTGTCAAAACTTTGTTTCTAGTGGTTTCCCTAATGGATCGATCTTTGATTAAAACATCGTTTTCAAGATATTTGACTTCAGGATCATTTTCATATTTGGCCCGATT
>Ga0208387_1000339_pt1 | contig 14049 bp, 19 predicted proteins | sample CryBogCBH27Jul09_FD_184611 | JGI IMG/M metagenome (GOLD analysis project Ga0208387, IMG submission 184611) | Freshwater microbial communities from Crystal Bog, Wisconsin, USA - CBH27Jul09 (SPAdes) | ecosystem: Environmental > Aquatic > Freshwater > Lake | place: Crystal Bog, Wisconsin, USA...
CCAGGAACAGTTCGGATTGCATAGCAACATCCGTGATGCCCATCTTGGTGCCCATGCGGTAGGCATTGCCAACAGGAATAGGACGAACCATACTGCCGTCCATTTTGTCTAGGAGCACATGCTGATCGCTGAGAACAATGTTGTTGAGCTGAGTCTCCTCTCGTTCGCCGACATTGAAAAATTTCTCAATTGGCAGAGAGATCACATCACCAGCATGGCTAAAAATTAGCCCGCGACACTGACGACGCAAGCCCCACTTGCGAGCAATCTCGATATTGGGTGCAGTCTTGGGATCAGGGAACACATCAGGACCCATGTTGATGTAGTTGATGATCTTGAAGTCACCACGTTCGGCCACAATAAATGCGTCGCAACCGTCAATTGCGTCCAGATAATCTTCGATACGAGTGGAATAGTGGTAGAACATATTCAAATCCCTGTGTTTACTCTTTTAGTATAACATTGATCTGCTATACGTCAATTGCATTTTTTCATATTAAGTATTATAAATTCAATACGCAATCAAACTAAAGCATTGAATTATGGATCTTAACGAGCTATTACAACATGAATTTCAATATTCATGTCAAAACGTCAGTGATATTAACGAACATATACCTCTTCTAAGATGGTTAGGAGATCAATGCGAATCTATTACAGAATTTGGTGTTAGACACGGGGTCAGCACCAGAGCATTTCTTAGCTCCTCTGCTAAATCTTTTAGATTATATGATATTTCTTCTAGTGAAAGAATTTCTTATATTATTGATATATGTCGAGAACATGGTATGGATGTTGAATATATAATTGCTAACGATCTTGAGATTACTATAACTCCAACCGATTTGTTGTTTATTGATACTAGCCACACATACGCACAACTTTCAGCAGAACTTCAAAGACACCATAATCAAGTACGCAAATATATCGTTATGCATGATACAGAATATAACGGCACTGTAGACGAATTTGGAAATAGTCCAGCATTAACCGGTGCATTATTACAATTTCTTGCACATCATCCAGAATGGCATATTAGATTACATCATACTAATAATTGTGGAATGACTGTTATTGCCCGTGCTAATATTGTCAACATTTAATATCTATTCAAGGTTATATAAATAATAAAGTATGTGTACCATTATTGCGAAAAAATTTCCAAATGTAGGATGGGTAGGTGTTAAAAATCGAGATCGTCCCGCGCCTACTAGTACCAAATTATTTCGAGATCAAAACGACGATTTTCAACGTGTAACACTTATGGACGAAGATACTCGTTGGACTGAGGGCATGAACTCTAACGGCGTTAGCATTATTAGCTCAAGTCTAAATCCAGTTGTCAACGGTATAGATAAGCACCCTAGTAAAGATGGACGCATAATACGCAATGCATTAGCTCAGCCAACTGTTGACAAAGCGGTTGCATTGTGCCGAGACCAGGGTGTTGGAGGATGCGTTATGATTTTTAACTCTGACAAATTAATTCTTATAGAAGGTAAGATTGGAAATGATCGTCGCCAAGTAATACGTGAAATAACGGATGATAAAGTAGCCCGCACTAATCATGGCATTTGGATACCCAGTGCAGGGTATCAACCGCATAGCCCGGATACCGTGTTGCATATGCGCAGACTAAGTTCAAAAGCTAGACTTAAAATTGCACAGTTTATACTTGATACTGCTAGCAAGCCAGACGAATTAATGCCGTTGCTAGCCAAACAGTGGATAGACAATCCTCAACTTACTACCTTACGAACACCAATACTAGGACTTGATACTCGCACTACAGAGCAACTAATGCTTGAACCTAGTAAAAAAATTGTAATAGTACGCAACGTTAACGGTGTACTATCGTTTAGCCAACAAGACGCTAATCCGTCCGGTAGCGACGTTCTTGTTGGTATTGTTGAATCTTAATTATAGTTTAACGACCATTTAGTAATACTCGCATTATGTACATGATGACATAGCTGCATTTGCGCTTTAATAACACAATTACTCAGAGAGATCAAACTTCAATGCTTATTCTAAATTAGAGATTTAGAATTTTCTATCATTTATAAAACTTTCAAAATCATAGTATTTCGATTAAATTTACCACTTAACGTCCAACCTTTACCATTTATTTGACCCAAGAGTACTTCTAGACGTCTTACTACAGTTGCTCTATTCCAATGTGGTAATTCTTTTTCTGGATGACGTAGCGTTTTTCCAATTGATTTAGCTTCGTCAAAATTAATAATACGTGCGCCTTGTACACTAAGTCGTTTACCGTCCATAGCAAAATACACTTCACAATGACGATTCTTTGTGTTGTAAATAACTGCCGCGGCTGCACCAACAAGATTAGTTGGATCAACGCTGTCAATGCCCAAATCTTGATCTGCATCTTTATAGGTTACTTTGGCGGCTGCTTTTTCACCTTTACTGTCGCGCTGTTCAAGGGTATTTGCCAGCCTTCTCGCTTTAGCACCTTTTGCTCCCAATCGAACACTGGCTCGATTGTTTACTAAGAGTCCAAGGGTATCTACTATGATGGCAAGAGGTTTAACCCAATCAGCAATGCACAAATCTCCTTTAGATTCAACTAATCGTTCTTTATAATGATCTAGAAGTTGTTTTGCAACTATGGCTTTGCCTTGAGCATTATCATTTACTATCTTACGAACTGTTGTAGCTAGATCCCGCGCAGGCATCTTGCCTCGTAATACCAATGTTTTTGCGTTGTCTATCTGACTATAACAATTTACATATGCAAGAATATTTTTGCCTTGCGAGGTTAGTGTAATTTGCTCCCAGTTAAAATTAGATTCTTTGATTGATTTTGTGTTGTATTCAGTTAAAATTTTACGAACTTTTTCTATACTTGATTCTTTAAGCTTAGCACCTCGATTGATACAGTAGGCTATTTTTCCTTCAATACCCACATATCCAGGCGGAATTTTTTCAGCTATATCAGACATATTAATGCACGTTGCATATTTGACTAATTCATGCTTTAGAACCGACATATCAATTTCGTAATGAATGAAGTTGAGAACATCGCTGTAAATTCCTTCAAACTCTGGTAAATCGCAATTGAGTGCAGCTATTTTGGCGTCCATTTCTACATCTCCCATGAGCATAACCGTAAAGTAGCATAAGACAGAATATTATCAATGATGTTATACAATGTTAAACCTTTGTTTCAATTTGTCTAGCACAGATTGAGCAGTTACCTTACCTTTACTTGCTTTCATACTAGAAATCGCCTGGGGCTACCTGTAGGCATCTAAGACCGCGGCGCCTCCACTCGTCAACAACTTGATTGCGATCATCTATAGCTATAGTTGGATCATACCCATCAACGCGCATTTGATCAAGAATTTCGCTCTTGATGATGTCGTCGCTGCGGTAATCGCGGACAGGTCGCATATAAAGCTTGCTGTATAAGTTGCCTACACCGGCTACATCTCGTAGCCATGTTTCAGTTACAGTACGATCTTCTTCGCTTCTGCCGCTGGCAATTAGAATTGTGCAACCAGCTGTATGAAATGTTTTTAGCATCCATACAATATCCTCGTTGACTTGGTCGTCCTTCATTGCACGATTAAACGCAGGCCAATTCTTTGGTTTATGTTGAACCCAATGACGACGATGTTCGATATTTGCCAATGTTCCGTCGATGTCAAAAATTACAGATTTCACAGTCATGCTATCATCCTACCATATACATAATGCGATTGTAGCATTATCAACCTATTTGTCAACTGTTTTTAGTTTGAAAATTGTGTTTTCCAAGCTGTGCGAACTGCATCCTGTACAGACTTAGGCAACGGCACATACAGCATAGCTTTAGCAGTGTCGTTACCTGTTGCAAAACTTATATCAAAAAACTTGCGTACTAATTGGCTTACTGTAATATCTTTTGGATTAGTTGGTAGCAGTACAAAAGTTGCACTTTCAATTGGCCAACTTTCTTCACCTGGTTGATCATTTAGATTGACCGCAAAATTTTGAGCATGTACCCAATCTGCATTAGCTGCGGCGGCGGCAAACGTTGAAAATGTTGGCGATACAAAGTTACCTGATTTATTACGTAGTTGCGTAGTAACTAGTCCGTTGTTAGACGCATATGCGCTTTCTACATAGCCAATAGCACCAATTACCTGTCTTACAGATGCTGCTATACCATCGTTGCCTTTTGATCCGTTACCGGTAGGCCACTTTACACTAGTGCTGCTGCCAACAGCAGTCTGCCATTCAGAACTTTGTCCGCTGAGATAATTAGTAAAAACAAATGTAGTCCCGCTACCATCTGCACGATAAACAGGTGCAATAGTCAGTTTTGGTAGTTTGATAGTTGGATTTAACGCTGCAATTGCCGCATCATCCCATTTGATAATTTTTCCAAGGTAAATGTTTGACAACACTTCGCCAGTTAACTTAAGTTGATTTATAGCAATTCCCGGCACATTAATAATAACAACAACACCGCCAATTACAGTAGGAAATTGCAATAATTTAGAATCTGCTAATTTTTCTGCTGTTAATGGCATATCTGTACCACCAAAATCAACTGTACGGTTGATAACTTGATTAATACCGCCACCAGATCCAATGTTTTGATAATTAAATTCAATACCTTGACTTTTAACAGCTTCACTCCACTTGGTATAAATTGGTCCGCCAAATGTACTACCAGCACCAGTAATCTGTTGTGCATATACAGTAGTCGATGCTAGCAATATGATAATTGCTAACATAATATTAGATAATTTCATGTGTTTTCCTTTGTCATCCAGTTATAATATTCTTAATCTGCGCCGCAACTTCTTGAGTTTGTTCAATTGACACGCGATCTACTTGCAAACTGTGTGTTGCGTATCCAACCTGCTGGCTTGTTGCAATCATTATACGCATCACCGCAGCAAATTTTAATCTTTGGTTTTTTCCACACTGGCAACATAAATCGAGTGTTAGCTTCTATAGTTTCTTGAGTTTTGGAATCAAGCTCCCATAAATGCTTTAGCATGTTTTGATCACCGCAACCTTTGCAATGCCACCTATTGTTGCTTAAGGTACCCACCAGCATACAGTTTGTGCAAACTGGTGGACCAAGACCCACTAAAGATCGCCGGCCTTGCGATTTTCTGAATAATGCACATCAAATGCACCGCCGGGATAGCGTGATTCTAGCTTGCGTACATTTTCCTCAATTACCTCGTTGGGATCAACTCCGATAGCACGGCATGCTGATACCCAATACCATGCTATGTCGCCTAATTCCCGGAACATATGATGACGGGTTTCCTCGTTCCATGGCTTGCCTTGAAAGGCACATTTTTTCACCAGCTCGTCGAATTCCCCAGCCTCGCTAGCCAACCCAATACCAGCTGTCAGCAGCAAGCTCACATTCAGCTGAGGTTCGCTGCTTTGCAATACTCGCAGTCTAGTAATCAATACCTCTAGATCTTCACTAGCCTCGCTGGTAACAGCCTGCACAAAATTTTGATATCTATTCAAATCAACGTTCATTAAAATTTCCTTTAATTTATAGTTACAGTTTAATTGTTTAACGTTTGGCGGTCAAAAATAAACCCTCAATTTATGAGGGTTTAATAAAAGTTTAATAACTGTAGTTGGTTTTGTTTGTGCTACGCCAGTGCTCGTATGCCCCTTTAGGATCTTTTTTATATTCTGCTTCAAAATACCTCATTACATCATTTTGGCCAGTGCGGTTACTAATATTGTCAGTTACACTGTTAATAATATAAAAAAAACTTTTGATAATCTTTTGCATTTTTGTTCCTCTTGAATTTTTATTGCGCTGCACAATATTTACTAGAACATGAGCTATTACACAATTGCATTGCTAGTGTATGAGGTATGCAAAAAGATATGTAATTAATGCTGTTTACTAAGTGTTTTGAGCATTCTCCAGAAATCATATGCCCGTTTTACATCAGGTGTTTCATAATATAGATTAGCTAATCAAATCAATTGGTTAAAATTTTTGCTATCTCCACCATTGTTGTTAAATGTAGCAGCAGCTTCAGATAGATACTGTTCTTACCAATCTGTTGTTATAAAATTCTCCTAGTCTTTTTGTTGTAAGCGGAACCAAGTAGCGTCGTCTACTGTTGCAAAAATTATTTCAACATCAGTACGGCGTTGATAATTATCTGTTGCTATTGATATCGTATAGTCGTCATAATCACAGCTTAAAAGCTGTTCAAGCATAGTAATCCACGTTTCTACATCAGCTTTGGTTTTATTATCAATTTTATTACGTGGAAAGTGTAACCTTACAGTTCTCAGATTTAGGTTATCCATTCCGAGAGATTAGTCCTTGCCTAGAAATTTCTTTGCGTAGACATCTGCATAACTTTCTAAATTTTGTTGGAAATAATCAACTCCTGCAGCGCTGTGTAAGCTAGGTGCTTTGGCTATACTATTGGCAATAATATCAGGAAGCTGCCCTTCGATCATATCTAATATCCTACGACGTTCAGACGGGTTCATATCACGCGACCAAAATGCTAGTCTTTCTGCTACCATACCAGCCAGCTGGCTGGCTAACTCGCTTAGCTGATTATTAAAATCTCCAGGTGTTGCCATAATACTATCACTCCTTGGTAAACGTTAATGATAGTGTAAAATTACATTAGTTTCAATATTCTCAAAAGAGCTAGATACTATGCCAAAGATCTATTGCCATAAAATATGTTTGTGTTAATAACAGGCAATTTTAGAACATGTATTTTAGCTATTTCGCAATTTCCACTCGACAAGCAATGGATCAGTATCAGAAATAATTAATCCAAAACTTGGACTAGTCCTGCTAACTTGCATCCATTCCTCACCTACGTCTTGAAATAGTTCTTTATTTGGTGGCAAGAAATACAACGTAGCAGCATAACCAATTGATACTAGATAATCAACATATGCTTGAAGACCTTGCTTGCCCGTTCGTACATACTGTGCAGCAAGTCTGTAGCTGGCAAATCCAAACTCATCAGCAAACTCTCGCATGGTTTGTTCAAAAAACAAACCCTGAAGATTTTTGTTGCTACGTGCTAGATTAACTCGCATTATTTTTACTCCATCTTTTATATAGTAGCATAATCTATCTATATTTCCACACCGTAATAAAAAAGTGCCAGCGGTGCAATGATCCGCTGGCATTTTAATAATTATAGACACAAAATTTAGGCGTCTCCAATCTCTTCAACACCATTGCCGTGCTCATAATAAGCAAAACGGCCAAACGGTGGCTTAACACGAGTCTTGTAACCTTCTGTGATTACCCAAAGGGTGTCACAATAATTCTCAGGACCCCAAGTACCATAAGGATAACCGTCGGTAAACACGACAGCCAGTTTTGGTTCAATCTTAGCCTCTTTCCAGAAGTTCCAAAATGCTTCAAAATCTGTGCCACCGCCACCTTTACATTGGTATGATAGTAGCTCATCTTCGTTGTCTTTGGTAAATTCTTTGTAATTATACGTAGCCGTATCAAAACAAACAATACCAATTTTAAAATCATTATAAAGCTGCATAATGCCGTATGTTTCACTAAGGAAATCCTTAGCCATACTATCTGAAATACTACCACTCATATCAATCGCAATTTGAATATCAATAGTATCGTCTTTCTTAAGCGTAGGCATAAAAATACCGCCATACATATGCTTACGATTTGGACGCATAAAAGTAAAGTCATCAACCAAACAACTTTGAATGCTTTGTTGCAGCAAATCGCGCCAATTAACTTTGGTTTCTACAAGATCGTCAACTAGCCGTTGAAGACTAGCTGGCATTTTTCCTGCAGCAGCATTCATAGCTTGAATGATTTTACCTCGCATTTGTTCTTGAATTTCTTTTAGATCAGCTTCACTTAAACCAGGTACATTAATACCATTTTTATTTGTATCTTTGTTACCCGCACCAGATTTTCCATCATTACCAAGTTCAAGATGAACATCTAGAGTTAATTCTTTCTTGACCTTACGTTTTTCAAGGTCATCATAAACAGCTTCGCTGGTCCAACCTAGGTACTTCTCATCATACAATCCAACACGCTGACTGGTTGTTTTCTTGCCAGAGTCATCGGTGTCTTCAACAGGTACGCGCTCTGTAGGCATTTTACCAATTTTGTCTCTGATAAGAGTGCCATTAATAACATAATCATTAGCCATGTTCCACCATTTTGGATCTCGGTGACTTCGACGACCAAGGTGATCAAACGCTACGTGTAACAGCTCGTGGCAAAGGACAAACTGCACTTCCTCAACATCTAGTTTCTTTAAAAACTCGCGATTGTAATAGATATTTCGTCCATCTACCGCAGCAGTTGGACACCAACCTGCGTCAGTTGCATCAACAAGTGGTAGATGCATCATTAGTGTGCCAAAGAAAGGTTGGTTAAAAAGCAATTTAATTTTTGCTTGTTTGAGTTTAGTCTCAACAGGACTACGCTTTGTCGCTAGTGCTACAGCTACCATATTGTTACCTCATTTGAATGTATACTGCTGTTATTTTAATATTATTTTTATAGCAGTCAATTGTAATATTGAAAATGTGGTGCAGAAGTGCGTACTACACTTCTGCACCAACATATATTAAGTATTTGGTAGAAGATCGCCATAGCGTGCGACGAACTCTTTCCAATGCGCAAGCTTTGGAGCTTTGATTGGCAGCTTGTATGTGCCTAGAATGGTTTTACTCGCCATTACCGACAATTCATCTTCAAAGTTATCCATGATGAATCGTAGGAACGTATCTACTTGTGTATGGAAATCTTCCATTGGCTTTTTATCACCGTTACGCTCAGCTTTTGTAGCACGTTCAGATACATCTCGTAGCTCGTAGCACAGTGCTGTGGTTAGAGCATACATTACATCAATCTGCTTGCTAGTAAGCTTTTTAACCTTTCCGCTCAGAATATCTTGTGCAGGCGGTAGATTTGCCGCTTGTTTACGGTAGCTGATGAACTTGATACCCACACCTTCGCCAATGGTTCCTTTAATCATATCTCCAAGAACATCACTTGGGAGTTGAGTATCTACGAGTTTGCCGGTTTGATCAACATCCTGTAGAAGCTCACTGACAAAATACCAACTGCGTGGTGTAGCAAACGCATACGTATCAATGCTTGGATTAAACTGATTAAGATCACCCGCTTGGAAATTAATGTAACCAACAACGTCCTTATGCACGCGATTTAGGTTTGCCCATTCTAGCCAATCGTCTTTGTCAACTTCTAGCGTAAGGTGAGGAGCAAAACGATTTGCCAGCGGCATCGGCATATTGTATGCTACACCTTTGTCTTTGACGCGATTGCCAGCTGCTACAATTACACAATCATCTGGAAGCTTATAGCTACCAATGCAACGATTAAGAATGATCTGATAAGTAGCAGCCTGCACACTTGGTGGAGCAGCACTCATTTCATCAAAGAAAATCAATGCCCGGCTATTGGGATCAGTTGGTAGATCGCTAGGTGTGCTCCAAGCAAATACTTTTTCAGTAAGTGGAACATTGTGTTCATTCTTCACAACGTTGCCTGCGCCATCCTTAATAGTAACCTCAGCAAGATAAGGAATACCGCGGATATCTGTTGGTTCCATAAGAGGCAACCGGATATCAATCAGCGGACGATTTTGGCTCTGTGCTACTTCTGCTACAATCTCGCTCTTACCAATGCCAGGTTGTCCCCAGATAAACATTGGACGTTTGCGCGAAATAGCATGTTTGATAGCCAACTTTAGACGACTTGGACTAACAGTGTTAATTTCTAACACTTTATTACGTGTTGCAACAGCCATTAAATTTTCGCTCCTTAATTGCGTAGTTAATGCTGCGTTTATACTACGGTATTACAAATCTGTCAAAGGTTATTTTGGTATATAAAAATCAACAAAGTTTTTTATGCTGCCATCAAACATTTGCATTTCAAAGTGGACACTTTCGTTCCATACGTATACATGTCTACCTCTAGCAATCCATGGGCTTTTTATTATTTTGCTCATGTTTATCAATATGCGTCCGCTTATTAATGCATTATCATCATGGAGAAGCGTCCATGATTGATAAGTTTTTATAAGAGCTAATGCACCCCAAGATGTCAATTGCCAACTATTTTTCATAAAAAATAAACGCATATATCCATCTATACCCGTAGATTGAACACCTGCAGCAATTTTGTTGCAGGCGTCCATTATCTGAGAATTATGAATAATAATATTGATAAGATCTTCTCTTGTTTCCCAACCTATTGGTAAACAATTGAGATCTTTATATATCTTCCGAGATAATCTCGCCATTCTTTAAAAGATGTACGTTGAATCGATCGGTCTTAAACAGTACGTTTAGTTTTTCAGCTAGATTATGTGCGTGTCCTGGATTAGAAAAACTTACTTTTTTATATTTTGGACCAGGATAATCTAATAGTTTGTTGAGCGTACGTAGATTAATTGGTTGGTTATCCAAAAATACCGCATATATACCTTCAGCCATAAGGACCTGATCGCTTTTGTACGATTTTGGATCCGTATGGTCTAACAGAACGGTAGGTTTTGGACGACTCATGCTTTATCTCCCTATGCATATTTAGCATGATCGACATTTTAATGGACTAGGTCTGGCAGTATGCATTCAAACTCATCAACTGACCATGTTCGCATTACAGACTGAATTTTCTCATATATATGATTAACAACGCTAGCTGTATCAGTTGATATCAATAATTGGGTATCATGTGGATTTAATTTAATTATTGATTCAATCTGTATTGTATCACATAAAATGAGTTCATATGAACGTGTACCCATCATCACCCATAACATTAACCCAATTGAAATGTGATAAGGTAAAACATACCCTCCTATGCATGTAAATTTTTCGTTTTCAATATCTATATAATGACAACCTTCGCTCAATTGACTAAACACTCGTAGGTCTTCTAATGTATCATACATAGTCGTCGTCGCTTGCTTCATAAATTGTTTTTTCGTTATACTGAGTTAATAATTCGCTTATAATTTCACTGTCAGCATTGAATCCATAAAAACTGTATTTGATCACTCGTTTAGCGGCCAATTTGTGTTGGCAATTGATATTACGACTTAAACGGTTCTGTTGGCAATCTTCAACTGCCGTAGGGTCTGCTGCTATTTTAATGCCGTCTGTAGCAAACTTACAGTTGTTGAAATCAAAATTATACCATAGCGCTGACAAACTAGGATAATATTCCTTGTGTATAAGCTGAATATGAACATATGTCTGAGCAACTTGGATTGTATACGTAGTTGCATTATTGGTATTATGACGAGTTGGCAGTGGATCTGTAGCTACAATAAAATCGCCTTTATCATTTGTATGTGATTTATGCCAATTATCAAGTTGTTTTTGATAAATTGAATCTAGTCGTTCTGATGCTGCCTTCCGCGTAGTTACATCGGGAAAAAAGAAGTCAACGTCATATTTCGTCCAATTTGTATCAAACCAAATACGCCGCGGTGTACCACCAGCTATCCACGGCCCAGTAATAAGATTGCAGTGTCCAACAGTGTCAATTACTGCGGATATCAATTTATCGTTTATATTTTTATAAAGCATGTGACTATGCTAAACAATGAATTTGATAGGTCAAGTAAAACTACCACCTGATAGATCAATTTCAGATTGGTTTGCTAATATTTGGTCTTGAAGCTGAATTATTTTAGCACTTAAGGAGTTGATGTTGACTAATATCAATGCTAATGCTGTACTAAGTTCTTCTGCGTCTTGAAGCGTTAACCTAATTTCTTTACTATTGTAATTTCTAGCAGTTTGATACTTTTTTATGAATGACTCTAAAGCAGCAGTGCTCATAGTATCTTTTCCTTGTTTTTAGATGAGATTTGATGTTGCATTTCTATTTTGGTTGTAAATGGACCAATGTATTCATATTCGGTTAAAGTAGATAACCGAGGGCAAAAGCTATTAGTCCAACCCTGAGCAAATTTCAATGCGTAATAGCCTGCTGCATATCTTTCTTTGCTTTTAGCAGTGCGAGTATAACTTGGTATCTCACCAGTTGTTGGATCGTAGTGAGCTGCATGTTTAACTGGATATCCACCTACATTACCGATCTCTGGTTCTTTTATTGATATTGTAGATTCTTCTATGGTTAGTTTGCCTCCTAACCGTTTACGCAAGTCGTCTATACTGTTGTATTCTTTAGGTTCTATACTACCAATAACTGTAATCTTATCGTCGATGTTGTTGACTAGCCCTATTCTATCGCCATCGGCCATCAAAATCCATCCGTTGTCTGCTACTGGTTTTAGGCTATATTTTATTGCCATGGTTGTATCTTACCTATTCAATCGCATTCGTCGTGTGTTTGCAATAGACTTCCTGTATAAGGAGAACTGAAACACGAGCTGTATTCTGCACTAGATTTTTCAATTTTAACCAAACCATGTCGATTGCAAAACTTCATCAACGCAAGACCAACTTGTTTCCTATGAGTTGTAATGATACTGTTGTGTATAGTTTGGTCAAACTTATCGATTAGATCTGCAGGTTGGAGTTTGAGATCTATCAGCAGTCTATTTCTTTCAAAATCATCTCTAACTCTATGCTCAACACCTTCGTGATCAGTCCATTTGCTAAGCATAAGATTATTCCAAGCAAATCCTCGATTATGCCTATCTGCATATGCTTCCTGTAATTTTTTTGTCCTAACACCGGGCCATGCACTCATTACGTTATCGCCGTCATCACCTCGCATGCATTTTTCAAAAAGTAACCACTCTGGGTCTGGGATAGGCATTTCTTTACCTTGTTTATTCTTAGCAATTTTACCATCTTTGTCATAAATTCCGTCACTGGTGTAAAGCAAAGCCGAAATGCCGTTGTATATCAATACATTGCTTGCAATTAATTGTTGGAAATCACCGTCGCTACTAATTACCACGTGCGTATCGTTAGGATGTAAACTTATCCATCGAGCTACCATATCGTCAGCTTCAGCTTCTTGGTTACGCAATACTGTGCAATTAGTATAGCCACTAATAAACTGTATAAACTCGTCCATAACCTCAAAGAAGACCGTATCTTCTTCTACCTCACGAGGAGTCCGTTTAACAGCCGCTGCCTTTCTATTTGCTTTGTATGGGGTGTATATATCTTTGCGCCAACTTCTTCCCTCTAGACAGAACACTGTGTGAGTAGCATCAAACTGATTCCAAACCTTTTTAATACTGGCAAAAATTATATGCAATGCCAAGGCTAGCTGCTGTTCAGTATCTGGTGCGCGTATACCGTGCCGAACTCGCATGAACAAATTTTGTGTATCGATAATAATATATGTCTTAGACATGTTTGATCCAATCTGATTGCTATCATATATTATAGCATCATGACAATTGTAGTCAAGCAGATATATCTATGAGATTTTTATGCACTTTTTGATAAAATCAATTATCGTCTAATTCCTCGCGCCGCTTTGATGGTGTAGCGTATTCTGCATTCATATCATTTATTTCTTCTAAAATGCCAATGCACACATCATTCATCCATTGGTTTACAATTTCAGGCTCTGTACCGTCGTATCCATTGTCTCGCAATTGTTTAATAAAGTATTCATTGTAATCCATCTCAAAATATGCTCTAGCTTTTCCTAGCGGATTCCAGTGAATTTTAGGCATACTAACCCAAGGTTCTTCTAGGATGTCAGCCTTCTTACGGTCATATTCTAGTTGGGTAACCTTTTCATATTTTAATTCAATGTCTAATAATGCAACGCTAAATTCTTTTTTATCTTTAATGGTTAATTTTGCTGTCTCAATATCGTATACATACTGAGATATTTCATTAAATTTCAACTGCAAGTCAAGTTTCTTTTTTGCTAGATCTGTTGGATTATCGCGATGATGTATTTCTAGCAGCTTTTCTTCAAGCTCACCCTGGTCAAGTTCATATTCAGCTTGAGCTATTTCTCGTGTTTTACCTTTTAAACCCCAGCTTCCTGGCATCATCCAAAATGGTATCAGCGGTTTTCTTTTAGACATTTTA
>Ga0208387_1000353_pt1 | contig 13619 bp, 13 predicted proteins | sample CryBogCBH27Jul09_FD_184611 | JGI IMG/M metagenome (GOLD analysis project Ga0208387, IMG submission 184611) | Freshwater microbial communities from Crystal Bog, Wisconsin, USA - CBH27Jul09 (SPAdes) | ecosystem: Environmental > Aquatic > Freshwater > Lake | place: Crystal Bog, Wisconsin, USA...
GAAACGTTCAGGCAGCATTACTTACAACCCGGAACTCGAGGAAGGAAAGTGAGTTTGTAGCCACAGCACAAAGGTATGCCAGATTCCTGAGATTTCAGCGATGCCTATGAGGATCAATAATGCCCCACCGATTTGGCCAATCAACTTCGTATTGCGCCGTAGCCAGGATGAAACTCCGACCATCCATTCAGTCGCAAGTGCCGCTACAACAAATGGAAGTCCGAGTCCGAGGCAGTACACAAAGGCGAGAACTGATCCTCTAAATGCTGTGGCACCACTTGATGACGCAGCTAGACCGAGGATTGCTCCAAGTGTTGGTCCAATGCATGGCGTCCATCCGAGAGCGAAGGTAAAACCGAGAAGTGCTGCACCAGCAACAGTGGCTCGTGGAAGAAAGTGAATCCTCCGTTCGCGCTGCAATAGATTCGATGGCCACCATCCAGCAAAGAACATTCCAAGCAGGACCGTTACAACGCCAAAGACCACTTCAAAGGCTCGCTGATGAATGCGAAGCTGAACACCTAGCTGACCAAAGAGTGCACCAAGGCTGACGAAGACAACCGCAAAACCGAAGATGAACGCGAGTGAACCCACTACTGCGCGTCCTCGTCCACTGCTCTTATTGACAGTTCCAGTGGCGCCACCTAAGAATGCGAGGTAACCAGGCAGAAGAGGCAGCACACACGGCGAAACAAAGGAGATAAGGCCCGCAGCAAACGCAAACGGCATCGCCGCAATGATTGAACTTGGAAGTACCGCTAGCAAACTAAGTCCTCAATGAGGTCAGCAACTTCTTTGTTCCACTGTTCGTGCGCCAAAACATTGATTGTGCGCGCTGGCACGTGTGCAACAACAACACTCAGTCCTTTTCGCTTTAGCCCCGCTGTTATTGCTTCATCGAGCTCGCCTAGTGAGCGGGCATCTGAACCGTGGTGACCAAATGCTTGCGAAATTTTTGCGAGGTCGTGACTTCGTGGAGTTCCAAAGAGTTTTTCGAACTGGTCATTGTCGAGAGTCTGGGCCTGTGTAAGGAAGTTAAAGATGCCTCCGCCTCGGTTGTCGGAGATAACGAGAACACAGCTGGACGTGTCGTCCCCTGTTCCATCGACGAGACCAGAAACATCATGCAACATTGTGACGTCACCTATGTAACCAATGGCCTTGTCACCACTCGCAACACCGAGGACCGTGGAAACGACTCCGTCGATCCCGTTGACGCCACGATTAGAAAAGGTAGGAGCTCGTCGAGGCTCTGACCACCACTCAACATCTCGAACTGGCATTGACGATCCAACCACGAGTGCGACACTATTTTCATTTGCGTGATGCACTACTCGACGAGCCACTAATTGTTCGCTCAGTAGCGCAGATGGTGTCTCAGAAATGCGGAGCCAATTACCTACGCGGGTTGAAGCTTCATTCCAGAGCTCAAGGTATGCAGCGTCACTCGATTTTTCTGCAACCGGACATGCATCGAGGTGCTTGGAAACAAGTCGGTCGGGGTCTGCCACGAACCTCTCGCCCACGGACCATACTGGAACCTTCCAATTGCGGAGCACTTCACCGAGAACCTTCGATGACGGAATGCCACCCACACGAAGGACTAAGTCAGGTTTCACTTTTTCTACGAACTGCTGTGATCGAAGCAATGGATCGAAGTAGCTAAGAGTGTTCTGCGTCGTTACGTCACTGATCACAACCCAGCCTTGCTCTTTTAACTGCGCAGCGAACTGTGCACCACCTGCACCCACGACACAAAGAACTTTCTGTTGCGTGATAGCTTCACTGCTAACTGGCTTACTAACAACTGCTTCACTTGCTACGTGAGGTGGGATTTCAAGAGGTGTAGCAACCAGAGGCTCCACGAAAGCGAGATTCATGTGAACGGGTCCTGCATTAACTCCACGTGATGAAGTGATCGCAGAGTGTGCAATTGCCCTCCACGATGAGACCATTTCATTAGATGCCACACCAGGTTCAATAAATTCTCTGACCATGTCGCCAAAAAGCTTGTGTTGATTAATGGTTTGTGGCGCCCCAACACCGTGCAGTTCTGGTGGTCGATCAGCAGTTAAAACCAACAGCGGAACAAATGCTTGATCAGCTTCTGCGACGCAGGCGTGCAGCTCAGCTGCAGCAGTCCCACTAGTGACGATGATTGCCACGGGCTGCTTGGTCACGAGAGCCCTGCCAATTGCGAAGAAGCCAGCACTTCGCTCATCAATTCGCACGTGGAGCGTGAGTTCTTTTCGAGCACTGGCGGCAAGAGCCAGAGGTGTGGAACGCGATCCTGGACAGATAACTACGTCGCGAAGTCCGCTAGCAATCCACTCATCGAACAAAGTTGCACAGAACGTCGCTTGGAGCTCGCTCGTGGTCGGTACGCTTTGTTGCAATGTCACTCCTAAGTATCCAGAAATCAGGCTCCGGGGAACCAATCCTCTGGTTGCACGGATTCACCCAAACGAGGGACTCCGCACACATCTTTAGATACATTCTGGCAGGAACTAACGAAGTCTTGACCGTTGACCTGCCCGGGCATGGTTCAGCGAGTGATGTCACCGCATCACTCAATGAAACAGCCGATTTAATCGCTGAAATCAGTGATGTCACCGCATCACTCAATGAAACAGCCGATTTAATCGCTGAAATCCTGCCTCCAGAACCAATCGCTCTCGGTGGCTACTCAATGGGTGGTCGCATTGCTCTGCATGTTGCATTGCAGCATCCCGGTCGTATTTCAAAACTCATTCTCATAAGTGCAACACGAGGAATTGGCGACAAGGTTGAACGAGAGGAGCGCCGCGAACGCGATGATGACCTTGCTGAGCGCATCATCAGTCTCGGTAGCGAAGAGTTCATTGAGGAATGGTTAGCAAAGCCAATGTTCGCAACACTCCCCTTCGACCCCGCAGAACGCACTGCACGCAGCACTGATGCGCAAGGTATGGCTAATTCATTACGTAGCGCTGGAACAGGAACCCAAGAGTTCTTGTCACCTCGACTTGGTGAGATCGAGGTCCCGACACTCTGTATAGCTGGATCACTCGATAAGAAGTTCGTTGGTGAGGGCAATCACCTGGCGCAACGCATAAAAAATGGCACACTCGAAGTCGTTGAAGACGCCGGGCACGCAGTTCATCTAGAGAAGCCTGAAGAAGTTGCGAGACTAGTCGCGAAATTCCTTAACGAAGAGTTGTAAAAAACGTAATGGTCGTAACCAAGCCAACGATTAGTTGAGAACGAGCTGAGATCATCAGCATTGGAAGAAGCTCTCGACCATGCTTGTCTGAAAATGCCAGCTTCAGTGCTGGGTAATAAACAACAAGCGCCACTACCGCAGTGATCCACTGACCGCCTAGTACGAGACCATCAAAAACCGTGGAAACGCAAAGAACGTACAACCACTTGGCCCTGTCACGACCCAGTCGAGCCGCAAGTGTTTTCTTTCCAGATCCTTGGTCGCCGGTGATGTCTCGCATGTTGTTTGCCTCAAGCAGCGCACAGGCCATTGCTCCCGCAGCAAGGCCAAACCACCAAGCCTTAGCTGGGATGTTTTGGTGCTGCGCGTAAGCAGTTCCAACAGTCGCTACAAAACCGAAATACACCATTACAAAAACTTCACCAAGCCCCATGTAGCCATAGGGCTTTGGTCCACCGGTATAGAACCAAGCAGCGATGATTGCTGTTAGTCCAATGAGAACTAACCACCACGATGTACGAGCACTCAGCTCTAGACCAGCCAGGGCTGCAACGAAGAACCAGGCGAAGGCTCCGTTTCGTACCTTTGGCCGGAACCAGCTTTGAAGCAGTAAGACGAAAAGGACCAACACGTACTTCGTCAGTTCCTTTGATGCCGTCTGAGTAGTCATTGGCGTAATTAACACCAATCTGTAGTGCGAGTGCCACCGCTGCGCAGAGAACTGTGTTGACCCATTCGATGCTGAGTGGGCGCACCAATGTTGCACCAATGGCGACCGGAACAATTGCTGCAGGAAGTGTGCGTGGACGAGCTGCCAGTACCCAGCGCTTGACGCTGCCTGGAGCTTCGCTCATGGACGCTTCGGGAACTTCGAGAAATCAGGTTTGCGGTGTTCTACAAAAGCGTTACGGCCTTCTTGTCCTTCTTCAGACATGTAGAACAACATTGTTGCGTCACCAGCTAGTTGCTGCACTCCAGCGAGTCCGTCTTCAGCAGCATTGAATCCAGCCTTCAACATACGAAGCGCCATTGGTGAAAGTGTCAAGATTTGACGACACCACGCAATTGTTTCTTTCTGAAGATCAGCCAGAGGCACAACAGTATTTACGAGGCCCCAGTCGTACGCGGTCTGTGCGTCGTACTGGCGACATAAGAACCAGACTTCTTTAGCTCGCTTAATGCCAATGGTGCGAGCAAGCAGCGACGAACCATATCCACCATCGGTCGAAAGATCCAACCATGGGACCAGTTTGTCCGAAGCGTGCATTGTCTGCGGCAATAGAAAGGTCGCATACGAGGTGAAGGATGTGTCCTCCACCAATTGCGTATCCAGCGATTTGTGCAATCACTGGCTTCGGGAGACGTCGAATTTGAATCTGAAGATCAAGAACGTTAAGGCGACCAACACCTTGCTTAGCAACTTCGTCGTCACCAATGTAGCCATCGTCGCCACGAATCTTCTGGTCACCACCACTACAGAAGGCATCTGGTCCAGCGCCAGTCAAGATGATTGCCCCTACCGAAATGTCGTCACGAGCGACCGAGAAAGCGCGCTCTAGCTCGAACAGCGTTTGTGGGCGAAAAGCATTTCGTCGTTCCGGACGGTTGATCGTGATGCGAGCAATCCCCTCACCTACTTCGTAGATGATGTCGGTGTAATCGCCCTTCTTTTCAAACGCAGGAAGGGGTGCCGAGCGAAATTGCTCGACTGGGTCAATTGGCAATCCATGAATAACGGTCTCAGACATAGAGACCACGCTACCTGCCTATTAGACCGGCGCTACAACTAGTCCCGGAGTGGCCTTTTCTACTGGGCGAACCTCGTGATTATGGATTCGCTCAGAGAGCTCGGCCTGAACACCAGCGTAGGCAGGGTCATTAAAGAGGTTCACACGCTGGAGCGGGTCGTCAATCAAGTTGTAAAGCTCACCCTCGTTGCCGTTGTGGACAGTTCCCTTTTGGTACTCAGTGAGCATGAACTCATTCGTGAGTGCGGTGCGAACGTGCACCGAGACGCCAAAGAGGTCTGAGTCCCATTCCGTAATTGTTGCGTCAAAGTTTCGCTGTTTCGCGTCTTCGTTATTTACTGGCAGCGGTCCTGCTTCAACGTATGCAGGTGTCGGTAGTCCCGCAACTTCCATAAACGTTGCAGCGAGTGAAACGAGACTCACTGGAGCACCAACAACCGCAGGAGGAGTATTCGATGATGGCGCTGGCTTCCAGATAAGAGGAAGACGCATAAGGCCATCAACGTGATAGGCACCCTTGAAGAGAAGACCGAAGTCACCACCTAATTCGCCGTGGTCCGTTGTAAACACAATGTCCACATCGTCAGTCCAACCCTTGGCTTCGATGGTTTTCAGAACTCGGCCAATGGCTTCGTCGATGAGTTCAATCTCGACTGCATTCAGCGCTGTAATTTCTCGAAGTTGATCAGCGGTAAGTGAAGAGGGCACCCAGTGCTTTGGTGCTTCGTAGTTACTCACCAATTTGCCGTCGTACCAAAGGCGCCAGTGCGCAGCCTTCTGGTCTAGAAGTGCTTCGCGCTCTGATGCTGCTTCTGGATAGTTCTCAGGAAGCGGAACATCCTTCCAATCGATTCGACCTACTTCAGACTTCGGTGGATCCCACGGGTGGTGAGGATCCGGGAAACTCATCCAGCAGAACCAGTCCGAGTCTTCGTTCTGTTGTTCTAGCCAGTTAATTGTTCGATCAGCAATCCAGTCGGTGTGATACAGCTCTTTAGGAATGTTGTTTGACCAAGCTTGGACTGCACCGGTGTCGCCACCACCCATGTCATTGACGTTCAGTTCAATATTGAGGTTCGGGTAAAAACTGGCCAGGTATTCAGGGTGCTCTTCGGTGATGAACTTTCCATAATGAAGGGTCCTAGCAATGCCATGAGTTGCGAATTCCATGTGATCGAATCCACGGTGAGGGCCCATTCGTCCGTCAAACCAAGGTTGTTCAACCGTCGGAATTCCAAGTTGCGCAAATGAGTTCTCAGCAAAGCGGCCAAAGACGTCAAGGAAAGGCTCAAAGTGTGACTTTCCAATAAGGGCAGTTGCGTAGCCAGCGTCATGGAGCTCTTCAGCAAATGATGGAGCGTCGACGCGAAGTGCAACACCATTCATCCAGGCACCGTGAGTGGTTGGAAACTGGCCAGTCAACATTGACGCCCGTGACGGCATGCAAACAACAGACGATGGCTGGCAGCGCTCGTAGCGAATGCCCTCTTTGGCGAGTTTGTCGACAACTGGTGTACGAGCAATTGTTCCGCCGTTGGCACCTACGGTGTCGTAGCGCTGTTGGTCAGTTGTAATGAAAAGAATTTTGCGTCCCATGATTACTTCTTCACTTTCTGCTCTGCGATTTCTTTAATTTTCTCTAGTGCTCCCATTGTTCCAGCACCAATGAGAAGCGCGAGCACTTCTGGCTCTGCGGTTGTTGAGTAAATGCACAATGTGTCATTCGGTGCGATTTCAATTACGTCAATGATTCCGTAGTGAAATTTGTACAGTGGCGCTGTGATTTTGTAAGCAAACCTGCGAAGTGTCGGGTCAACGGTCAGAATTTCTTCAGGCATGTCCACGCCCATTGAAACAGTGATGACGCGGATTCGTGTTTCTGGGTCATAGGTTGCCTTGATGATGCCGGGAAACCAGTCAGGTTGCGACTCAGGGACTTTGATGATGTCCCACACCGTGTCAGGATCTGCCGCAATACGTATATGTTGTCGAATCGATGCCACACATCCCCCTTGGACGTTCATAACTTAGTCTCAGAACCCGTAAGGTTTGTGCGTGCAAAGTTTGTTAGCCATTGACCTTCCTCTCGGCAAAGCCCTTGCTCGCGCACTCCTTGACTGTGTGAGCAAAGAACAAGCATTCTGCGTTCTAGATCAACGCCTTTCGCCACGTAGACGTGAAGAAGATCTAGCTCTCTTAGGTGCGACCTCCGTTCTCACGAGCGATGGAATGCAAGTAATTGCTTCAGGACGATCGGTTGAAGACGGCACCGGACTCGTAATGCTCACCTCAGGTTCGAGCGGCACTCCAAAGGCCGCAGTGCACACGTGGGACGCGCTTCGTGCGAGTGCTCGCATCACGCAAGCAACGCTGCGTGGTGTTGAGCCGCCAGTTTGGTATCCGTGTTTGCCGGCCAATCACATCGGTGGACTCGCGGTTCTACTTCGAGCACTGTTAAGCGATGCCACGCTTGTCTGGGGAGACGTTGATGACTTATCAGCTGGTGTCTCTAAGGGTGCAACGCACATTGCGGTTGTTAGAACGCAACTAGCTCGCCACGATCTAAGCGGATACAAAACAGTCCTGCTCGGTGGTGCTCGCCCACCAGCGGGAGTCCCGAGCAATGTTGTAACAACATGGGGGATGACCGAAACAGGTTCAGGAATTGTCTATGACGGCTTCGCACTTCCTGAGGTGCAGCTCTCAGTACTTGATGGTGAAGTCATTGTTAAAACTCCTACGTTGTTCTCCTCGTATCGCGACGCCCCACGACCAAGCGTTAGCGGACCCGACGGAGCTACCGATTGGTTTCCGACGGGAGACGCTGGTGAGATAAATGATGGGAAACTTTCTATTCACGGCCGCATTGGCTTTGTTATAAATACGGGTGGCGAAAAGCTTTGGCCCGAGGACCTTGAAGCGGTGCTCATGTCACTCGACGCTATTAACGATGTAGCAGTAACTGGTGTTGAGGACCCTGAATGGGGCCAGCGAGTTGTAGCGCTCGTTGTTTCGAACGGTCAGAAAATTGATGACGCAATTACTAGCATTGCAAGCGAACGAATTGGTCCTTGGGCTAAGCCCAAAGAGATTCGTTACGTTGCTGCGATTCCACGAACCGCCAATGGCAAGATTCGCCGAAGCGAACTTACGTACCTGAATTAACGACGCCACCTGTTGGTTGCGTCGTCGTGCCGCCATCGACGGTAATTGTTTGACCCGTTACCCACGACGTTGTGTCACTGACGAGTGCGAGCGCAACCGACGCAATGTCATCTGGCTCACCGAGGCGCTTCAGTGGGATGTGGCGAACGACCTTCTCTTCATTCTTTTCCCAAAGTTCTCGAGCTAGCTCGGTGCGCACCAGTCCCGGTGCAATTGCATTAACGCGAACATTAGGCGCCAGCTCCCATGAGAACTGCTTGGTTAGGTGAATGACCGCAGCCTTTGAAACGTTGTACCAACCAATGCCAGGTTCTGGCATGAGCCCACCAATAGAAGCAATGTTTAGAACGACTCCACCGTGGTCCTTCATCCATTGATGCCACGCCGCAGCAGTGTGCGTAACGATTGACATCTGATTCACTTCCACAGTTTTTTGCATCTGAGAATCACTGATGTCGACTAGTGGGCCGAAGTATGGATTCGTTGCTGCATTGTTCACCAGAATGTCGATTGATCCGAACTTGGCAATCGTGTCACTAACTACTCGGTCCGCGTCACTTCTTGATCCCACGTGCGCCACAACCGCCGCCACGTTTTCGTGGTCGCTGAAAGTCGCGAGCGCCTCGTTGAGGTTTTCCTCTTTTCTAGAAGAGATAACAACCTTGGCACCGTTGTCATGGAGCGCATGAGCAATGGCAAGGCCAATTCCTCTACTTGCGCCAGTAATAAGAGTGCAACTTTTCCATTTAGATTTGTACTCATACGTGAAAGATTAGGCCACTCACTACGCTGAGGATGTGACAAATCGACTCCAGGGCGCTTCCAGCGCATACTTGCACCAGCACGCAGAAAATCCCGTGGACTGGTGGCCCTGGGGCCCTGAAGCGCTCGAAGAAGCAAAGAGGCTCGATAAGCCGATCTTTCTTTCCATTGGATATGCCGCGTGTCACTGGTGTCACGTCATGGCGCACGAATCATTTGAAGATGAAGCAATCGCCCAGCAGATCAATGAGTCATTCATTCCCATAAAAGTTGACCGAGAAGAACGCCCCGACGTTGACGCTTTTTATATGGCGGCCACACAGCTTGTGTCTGGCCACGGCGGATGGCCAATGTCCGTGTTCTTGCTTCCTGACGGCAAACCCTTTCTCGCCGGCACCTATTACCCACCGACTGACCGACACGGACAAGTGGGATTTCCGAAACTTCTAACTGCGCTGAGTGAAGCCTGGGCATCACAACGTGCGGTGGTGGAAGAACAAGCTCACAAACTTTCCGAAGCTCTTGAGCGCGAAATTGCATTTGTTGATCACTTGAAAGTTCATGACGCGGTAGTTGACCTCAAAGTTGTCCGCCAGAAACTCCGCGACGAACTTGTCAAGAATTCCGATCCTCTCGGCGGATTTGGTGGAGCTCCTAAATTCCCTCGCCCCTCGTACGTCGAAGCACTCCTCGAATTCAATGACCTCGAAACTAAAGAAGTCATCGCTACGACCCTGAACGCCATGTCCAGAGAGGGCATGTACGACCATCTCCGTGGTGGGTTTGCTCGCTACAGCGTTGACGCCGAGTGGCACGTTCCTCACTTCGAAAAGATGCTCTGCGACCAAGGTCTTCTCTCGAGGGCGTATTTGCAAGCAGCCAAGCACGAACCAGCGAGCGAATGGCGCGCTGTAGCGATTGACACTATTTCCTTTGTGCTGAACGATTTGCGGATCGAAAAAGGATTCGCCTCATCACTCGACGCAGATGCCGGTGGCGAAGAAGGCTCGCACGTGACCTGGACTCCAGGCGAAGTGACCGACGCACTGGGCAGTGAAGCGTTAGCCAAGCAAATTTGTCAGCGCTATCGCATCAGCGAACCTGGATTATTTGAAGGTAAGTCAATCCCACGACTAGCAAGTGGCGAACCATTTGTCGAGCCAGAGGAACTTAGCCAAGCGCTTGATGCATTGCGGCGCGTTCGTTCTTCACGAATCCAGCCAGGCCGAGATGAAAAAGTCATCTTGGAATGGAATGCCATGTTCGCATCTGCGTGTCTTAGAAGTGATGACGCAGCGCTCATTGCAGAAGGAACCGCGCTACTCACTTCGCTACAAACTTCACACTTCTCTAACAAGACGTGGTGGCGAACAGAAAACTTGCAAGCGCACGCCACTGCGAGTGACCTTGCCTGGTTGCTGGACGCCTACATCGACGCGTTTGAATGCACTGGTGATGATGCGTGGACCTCACTCGCCAGCGAACTTGCTGCGTATCTGGTGGAGCACCACTGGGACGGTGAAATTCCGAACGCTAAAAACCCAAATGTCGGACAGGGTTTCTTTACCCAGAGCAACCACGTGCAAGACCTCCCCTCTCGTCCAAAGGAAGTCTTTGATGGGGCAACGCCGTCAAGTCACGCAGTTGCTTGTCGCGCTCTTGCTCGCCTCGCACTCTGTCTTGGTGACAACAATCTGCTCAGCATTAGCCAGCGACTCGTTGAACTAGCGAGTTCGCTCGTGGCAACTCACCCTGGCTCTGTTCCTGATTTAGTTAACGCCGCTGGCTACGCGCTTAGTGGTGTTGAAGTAGTTGTCCCTGGGGCACCAAACGAGCTCTCCGAGCACGTACGATCATTACCCATGGTTCGAAGCGTCCTCATCACCGGAAACGGCTCGTCTCCACTGCTCAGTGGCAGAAGTGCAGGCATGGCGTACGTCTGTCGAGCTGGTGTGTGCCAACTTCCGGTGAGCTCCATTGATGAACTTTCCAAGCAACTGCGTGAAGCTGGCGCACTGTGAAACTCCTCAACAGAGACCCCGCTTCCAAGGCCATTAAAAACCTTGTAGAAAAAACGCCACACCGTGCTGAAGTCAATCTTTCGCCTGGATCCAAAGTCTTTGGATTAGTGCTTGGATCAACTAATGAGACAACGACGGTTGTCGACCTCACCTCGCAGACAATTGTGCGCTGGCGTATTCCCTGGCCCAAGGGCTACGAGACAGACCTCGCGATGTTTGACGTTGTTGAAGGTGAGCTCAGTGATGACATTGAGCGAAATGACTTGGCACAACCTGAATCGGTAACGCTGAGTGGACTGCCCCGTCGGCTTGGTTCTTATAAGGGTCGACGCGTTAAGAAGTGGTTAGACAAACTCGCTAGTCCCGCTGACGGTCCCCTGTTTGGTTTTCGCGGACCTTCTGCTCCGTACTGGGAATTTCGTGGAGAACGTCCGAGTGTTGCTTTAATTGCCGCAGACCGTGGACCACAGTTGTTGCGCCGAACTGACGATGGATCAACGTGGGTCAGATTCGGCTGGGCCGGAGACGATGTGTGGCTTCTTTGCGAAGATGCGCACGCCATTAGAACAATGGAAACAACGAGAGAAACTTCACTCGCTGGAAAAGCTCTCGCTACTGCGCTTGGATTTAAACCAACGTACGTGCTTACGACGTTGTCAGCTCCCGTAGAAGGACACTGTTACAAGAGTTGCACCGGGCTACTGCCACGCAACTAGTTGCTTATTTAGGCAGCTTGCCTGAAGAAAGTGCTTCAGCCATTGCCCAGCCAAAGACAACGACACGCTGACCCTTCGCAGGCTTTACACCCTTGAAGAATGTTTCAGCTCCCTCAGGGATTGGTCCCTTTGAGGTTGTGTAGTCAAGTCCACCAACTGGTCCTGGAGTCACGGTCATAACAAACGTCTTGTCATCAATTGACTTCTCTGAACCAAAGCGCTTTGCGAGACGACGCCCCCAGGCACGGTCTTCACCGGTTGGCTTGTAGCCAAGGCGTGGCACAACGTCTTCAAGTCCAGCAAATGCTCGGAATCCGTCAGGCGATGTGAGGCGTGAACCGAGAAGAACATCTTCGTCAGGGAATGCGAGAAGAGCGCGACGAAACTGGTCATGCAAAATAGTTTTTAGTGTCTGGTCTGACTTGGCGTTGCGGTCAACGAGAAGAAGTCCAATAAGGAGCGATGGGGTTCCACCAATGCGCTCAAGTGTGCAGAAGGAATAACCACGAAGCTTGTTGCCTTCGCGACAATGTGTGACGAGGACCCAGTTTTCCTTCTCCTTGGATAGGTATCCAATGTCGAAATTCGGCTCACGATCTACGCATAGATCGGCCATCTCAGCAAGTTCTGCATCTGAGAGGGCGGTGGTGTCCTTCGTAGTAACGGTCATTGACATAGGGAACATTCTACGACTGTTCCAGACCCCCCATATTTGGCCTATGCCTTTATGACGTTTAGGCCGAATTCGGACCTTAAATCTCCCACGACGTTGGCAATGTTCACCTGGAACTCTGGACCTAGTTTGTATGCCTTTCCAGCCTCGCCGGTTTCCACTATCACCGCAGAAGGACCAGGGTGGCGAGAAAGAATTTCACGAAGTGTGGCGATACGGGCAGGGTTTAAGTCATCAGGCTTAAACGAAAGTCGAAGCTCACCTGTTCCATTCTCAAACTTCATTGTTGAAACCTTCATGGCGCTAAAGCGAATCTCTTCATCTCGCTCATCGAGCCGGCCCTCAATAAGCACAATGGCGTCTTTGACGAGATACCCGCCACACTCTTCAAATTTCTTTGTTGAGAAGTTAATTTCCATTGATCCCGTCAAGTCTTCAATGGTGACGCGCGCGTATTGCTGGCCTGACTTTGTTGGAAGCACTTTGACTTCCGAAAGAATTCCTCCGACTGTCACATACCGACCAGCTCGAACAAGCTCTTCACCGTTTTCTCGAATTGAAAGCAGGGTTCCGCTCGTCTTTGTAAGGAGTCGTGATTCAATTTCAAAGAGTGGGTGATCAGAAATGTACGTTCCAAGCATTTCTCGCTCAAAATCGAGCTTGACGTTCTTGTCCCACTCAACATCGCTCAGTGCTATTTCTGTTCCCTCCCAGTCGTCGGTGCCCCCTTCTTCGAGGGCCGCAAACAACGTAGAGATTCCGAGTGCGAGGTCTTTACGACGACTGAGCGTTACTTCAACGATTTCTTCAAACTTTGAGAAGAATGAAAGACGGCGAACTTCAAGTGCGTCAAATGCACCAGCCTTGATGAGTGATTCCATTGACCGGCGATTTAGAACCGCAGGATCAACACGACGACAGAAGTCATAGACCGAGGTGAACTCCCCGTTGGCTTCTCGCTCCTTAACAATTTTGTCAACGAGTGCATCGCCCACGTTTCGAACAGCAGCCATTCCGAACAAGATTGTGTTCTCTGAAGTGAGACTTGGCGCGTACTCAGCAAAAGACTGATTCACGTCAGGAACACCAACGGTGATTCCCATTTGGCGTGCTTCGTTCAAATACGCAGCCGCCTTATCTTTGTCATCACTAAATGACGTCAGCAGTGCCGCCATGTATTCAACTGGGTAGTTCGCTTTTAGCCATGAGTTTTGATACGCAATGAGTGCGTAGCCATAAGCGTGCGATTTATTAAAGGCGTAGTCAGCGAATGGTTCAATTTTGTTAAAGATTGATTCTCCAAGGGCAGCGCCGTAGCCTTCACGCTCAGCC
>Ga0208387_1000370_pt1 | contig 13165 bp, 12 predicted proteins | sample CryBogCBH27Jul09_FD_184611 | JGI IMG/M metagenome (GOLD analysis project Ga0208387, IMG submission 184611) | Freshwater microbial communities from Crystal Bog, Wisconsin, USA - CBH27Jul09 (SPAdes) | ecosystem: Environmental > Aquatic > Freshwater > Lake | place: Crystal Bog, Wisconsin, USA...
ATGTGACTCTTAGGTAGGTCTTTTACTATTAAGGTTTCCTTGATTGTTCTTTGCTTCACACTAGCCGTATACTTTCTAGACTCAATCTTATTTTTGCTGATGGTATCTTGCACATATACAGAACCTAGACTATCAGGTAATTGTAAGGTGTCCTTATATACATTCTTAGCAAAGTATTCCTTGATAATTTGCATTGTGTCTACGTTCATAGGGATAGGAACATAGATTGTGCTGTCGTGATAGATGTCCTCGCCTTTCTTTGTAACTACCTTTGTCTTTACAATGTCAACTGTGTCTATGGTATGTTTGATAACCTCGTAAGGCTTGCCATCAATGTACTTGATTTGTGGGGAGAATGGGTTATGCTTTCCGAACACGCCAAAGTATACTGCTACCAATGCAGCTAATCCAGCTGCTATCTTTATGATATTTTTCATACCCAAATTTACAAATTAAATTTTGAACCAACTAATAGCCCAACCGAGTTGGTAGGGGGTGGCATGTACTTGATATTGGCGCTGATTCTGAACCTTTTAGACAAAGCTATATCAAAGCTATTACCCACTATAAAGCTCAGTTTACTATTGTTTACCAAGGCATCTGTTCCTGTTATGTAGGATGTAGGGGAGTTCATTATAAACAACTCAGGTGTGAAGCTGACTCTACGACTATAGGGTATAGCTTTCATGCCAAATAAAACTACAGAAGACATCAGCAAGGTTTGCGACTGAACCTTTGTTGCAATCAAGGCTAAGTTGTAACCATAAACATAGGGAGCTTTCATAGCCACATAGGAGTAGGCTCCCATATAAATAAGATTTCCTCCACTATAAACTGTTGAGACAGAATAACTGTTTGCCCCTAAAAGTTCTCCATTAGAGAACTCGGCAACTGAATACCTAGCTGATAAGGCTACCATGTTAATACCTATGATTGCTGTTGCCCCATAGGACATCTCTCCTGTTAATGATGACTGAGAAAGCCCTAAATTTGCTGAAGGAGTAAAATTTCCCCCAATTTGCTGAACAGCACTAAGGTCAGAAGAAAATATTATTGGAGTCATGGCGCTGCCAGACTTCTTGCTTTCTTTTTTCTCCTCCTTTTTCTCCTCTTTCTTTTCTTCCTTCTTGTCTTCAGATTTGCTCTCAGACTTGCTTTCGGACTTGGATTCGGATTTTGTATCAGAAGAAGACTCACTCTTACTACCCTCACTTTGAGACGAGGATGATGAAGAATTACCCTCACTTTGTGACGAGCTACTTGATGCAGGCGGTGCACTTGATGAGCTATTATCATTTGAGGCAGGTGGCGGAGGTGCTGCTGCAGGAGGAGGGGGTGGTGGTGGTGGAGCAGGAATGGCTGCTGATATGCTACTAGAAACTACGGTGTTTGTCACAGCTGCCACAGGACATGGAGCTGAGTATTGAGCATAGACCTGATTCACCCAAGTCATAAATGCACCACTAGAAACATCAGCAGGCTTAAAATATTTAGCCTTACCCATAAATACGATTGTGCTACCTTGTAGGGGGATTATGAATACTGTAACCTTCTTGGTGCAAGGGTCAACAAACGTTTGCACTAATGTTTGCGCTTTCAATGATGTACATAATATTGTACATAAAAGCGTACAGATTATTTTATTTCGTAAAGACATTTTTCTTAATCATTCTTGATAGGATTCTTGCACATGCAATATCTAATGCTTTTTTTGTGGCAGTTCCTATGGTTGATTGATTAAACTTAACCTCACTTAAATTGGCATCATTAAGTAGACTTGCTTCTCTTGTTGTCTTAGCCTCCCCTAAACCTGAGGCCGCTATAATCTCTCCTGTCTCTGCATCAGTAAATCTTACCTGTAGACCTAATCTTGTTACAACAGTTTCTTTAACACCATCCTTTACCTTAATCTCCTCATCCTCGCTGACAGAGAAATCATAACACTCTATCTCAACGAAGTAATGGGCTAATCTAATCTTTCCTCTTCCGTCCAACTTATCTTGAGAAATTCCTGCTTGGCTTGCTTGGAATTGCTTGACCATTCTGTTTTTGATTTCTGTCTTATCTTCTGTGAAAGTAAACCTATTGAGGTTCTCAAGGTACTCAAGGGTAATGTTAGCAACTCCAAGTCCAACTTTCTTTTCCTTAAGCTCTGGGAATTGTTCATAGATTTCATCTGATATACCACATTTTAATATTTGAATAGGAATAGTTGGTCCACTATAATCCATGTATTGACTGATGTCAATCTTGGTCTCAAAAGATGCCTTAAAGTTCTCTGTCTTGGTTGTTGCTATTTGAGCATGACATCTTCCAACAAAGAACATTAAAAGTATACTACCACTTAGGAGCTTCGTCTTTAAATTCATCGCCTTCTTTTTTCTTTGGTTTTGGTTTTGATTCAGCTGGTTTGTCTGCACTCTTTTCTTTTATTACGACAGTCTTCGTAGATTGAGCAGGTTGTTGCTGAGTAGGCACGCTGATATTGATTTGTGGTTGAGCAGCCTTATCTTCTTTCTTTCCGCTAAACATAGAAATTACCGCAGCACCACCGGCAGTTACAATAGTACCAATAGTACCGATTACTGTTTTACTTAAACCCTTAGCGGTTCCGTCATTGTGCTTTTCGTTTTTCTCCATTTGCTCTTCTGGAGTCTTTTCTGTTTTCTTTGCCATATTATTTCTTTATTAGTATTGGTGTCTTTGAGGTGTTGCCGTTCATATCCATTAAGATTAAATCATAGCTACCATCAGGAAGATTGCTTAGGTTATCTGTCTTGATTAGTTGCTGATTAGGAGATGAGATGCCATAAGACTTGTAGGTCTTGTTTGACATATCAGTTATCAATAGACTATACTTTTGATTAGGCTCAACATTAAAGGTCATGTTAATCACACCTGTGGTAGGATTAGGAGACACATTGAATGAGCCTGTAGATAGTGGCATTGATGGGGCGATAGGTGCATCATAGGTTTTTCTGCAAGAGATTATAAAAATGACACAGCAAGCGATTATAATTTTCCTCATTATTTAAAGTTATTTATTCCAAGTATTCTAATTGATTGAGAGTTTAGGTTTACGCCTAATTGATTTCCTTTGTTGTCTGAGGCATCCATGTTATCAGTAACTGTTACCAAGGTGCTGATGTTTGCTCCACCATTGATTGCCTTTAATCTAACGATGTATGGCGTTCCTGAAACAGGGTTTGATAAGGTCTTGTCTATACCACCAAACTTTAACTTACCACCATCTATCTTAAAGAAGTTTAACCAAGAGGCATCTGTATTAGCTGATACAGTGTCTACCATAAGCTTAGTCTCATCAAACAATAATTCAAATTGCAAACCACAGACCTTAGAGTCTGTGCTGATATTGAATGGGATAGAGATGTAGTCATTTTGTGCTACCACATTAGATAGATTAACATTTACAGGACTCTTAGTTTGAATAGGAGTATTTACGAATGAGAATGATTTAATGTTATTGCCTGCATCTACCACCTGAGAACTATGAGAACGATTCACATCCCCTGCTATTAAATAGTTTAATACTAATGGCTGACTTACCTGACCTGTTTTAAAGTAAACATAATCAGTATAGCTCTTTGCATTCCAATTAGTAGTAGACAAGGCGTTGAACTCTGTTCTAGGCATTAGGTATAAAGATGGAGTAAGACTATCTACACCTGCCACATGACTTAGTAATAAGTAAGGGTCAGCACCATCTAATTTTTTATTGTAGTTGATGTCAGCAGCAAGATAACCTGCTCCTGTCATGATGTTTGAGTTGTTAAATGTTCCGTCTAAATTTTGGCTACCAAACTCCCCCAATACTGCAGCAGCATCAGAAATTGTAATAGCTGATTGTGCTTTTGTTTTTAGGCTATCTATAGCCACCTGAACCTTGTAGGTTGTATTAGCACTCAACTCTGAGGCTAAAGAAAAGTTACCATTAATATCAGGGTATACTGTTGCCTTTAATGCGCTAGTTGCTGAGTCAGAGAATAATAGTTTTGGCTGAACAGAATTTACCACATATAAACTTCCTTTGACAAGTTCGTTTTGTCCTGCACCAAGTTGTACCCATGTAGACCTTGGGTCTGGCATATTCGTAGCAAGATTAGCACCTGTTCTATCCCATGTTGTAGCAAAGTTCATATACAAAGAATCGTAGGCAGAACCTGCTGCTACGTTGTTAACCTTTAAGTTAACTTTTAGGAAGTCACCATCTAACAGGTTAGCAGCTGAACTAACAGTAACGTATATTCGCTGTATAGCGTTAGGACCATTCGCGTTGTAAGAGTAGTTGCAATAGTTGTAGTTTTGTGTTCCATTTCTTGTGAAGTTCTGTGCGTTTCTTAGATAGGTATATCCTGGGTAGAAGTAGTTTGTAAAACTTGTTGTGCCACCTTGAGGAAGGGCTGAGTTACCTGCTGACACATCTATTATACTAAATAACTTATAGTTGTATTGGAAGTCAAAGTAAATCGTACGAGTGGTAGAGCCGTTGCCTCGGTAGTTTACTATCATCTGTACGGTGTCTCCTTTTGAAATAAGATTGCCGTGTATGTTTTGAGTTATACTTGCGTTTTGGAAGTATAAGTCAGGAACCTGCGCTGTTACATTTATATATAAAAAAGTAATAAAACACAATAATAATAATTTCATTTTAATCTAATAACTTGTTACACAATGCGTTACATGCTTTCTTTATCGCTGTGCTTAAGTTGGTCTGATTAAAAGTACCCTTTTCGCTTATTACAAGTGTTGATGTAGAGACCTCTGTTGCTGATTCTTCTACTATTTGTTCCTTGGACTTCTTTCCGTCATTAACAATATAGCCTTTCATTCTTATTACAACAGCATTATCATCCTTGTGGAATACGGACATATTGCTTTTTGTAAGCAATACATCCATATAAATAAGCTCCACAAATATCTGTTTTTTTGATGAAGGCGACAAATCAAGGCCTTTGTCCTGAGCTACCTCCTCTAATATATTCTTTACCCCAAATTCAATCTTTCTATTGCCGGCAAGATTACCTACCTTAATAAAGTTCTTGACATCCATTATGGCAATATTCTGTCCTGATACTTGGTGGCAAGTAAATAATAAAAGAATCAGTAAGTATTTCATTAGCAATCAATTACATGCTCTGCTCCAAATAAACCTACTAACTTTGTTTTTAAATGGCTGTAGCCAAATGCAAAGATTGTTCCAGATTCTACTGAAGACATGTCAGGAACAGTTGCTGTGTAAGTTTCTGTTGAGTCTTGGTTTTGCCATTCTGTAACTGCAGGAGTAACAATAGTTACACCATCCTCAGCCATAACAGCAGGAGTAACAACCACCTCTACACGTCTTGTTGCAGTTCTTGTAGCCTCAACCTCTTTAGTTAAAGCAACCCATAAATTATCTCCAATTTGCTGATTACGAGCAACACCAACCTGCATAGGAGGATTAGCAGCTGTTGAAGAAGGTACATCAGATTGAGATTGGAATAATTCAATTCTGAAATTTGCACTACCATACTTTGATAATTGGTAGTCTGCAATACGCACATAAGCTTCTGATGTGATGCCTTTATCTGTGCCGATTTGTGTTGTAATTTTTAACGCCATTTTTTTATTTATTTAATAAGTTATTTAATTGTAAAGTTAAGAAATCTATTTGAGCTTGTTGTTCTTTTATTGCCTCTACTAATAATGCTGATACACCGTTATAGTTCATTGCATAACCTTTCTCTTCATCATATCTAACAAGTTCTGGAACAATAGGCTCTACCTCTTGAGCAATAAATCCTAATTCAGTTCCTTGATGCTTAGTTCCATCTCCCTTGTCTATGTATTCATAAGAAACACCTCTTAATGCTTTTACCTTATCTAATGAGTTTGATAAAGATGCAATGTCTTTTTTCATACGAGCATCTGAAGCATTATATAATCCAACGGTATATAAACCATAAATTAGATACAATGTGTAACCAGATACAGGGCTAGAACTTCCGATTGCATAAGAGGCAGTAGATGTGCTGTAGTAGAATGCCCATTTACCAATACTTTGTCCATAAATTCCAAAGTTGCCTCCATTCGCCATGAATGAAGAAATATTTCCAGTATTATCATATATAGAATATCCATTCCAACTGTTATTACCATATGTACATACGTTACCGTATGATGCTCCTTGTCTAGCAGGAGCGCACAATCCATATCCATAATCATTAAAATATAATCCTGTAGAGCCATATACTCTAAACCAACCACCATTAACATACCAATCAGAAGCAGTACCGCTTGTTGATACTGTTAGGTTATTAAAAGTAACATAATCAGATGTTCTAACATACTGATTCATGTTTGAAGGATATGCGTCTGAGATTGTATCTAATGCCCTTGCCCAAGATTGATAACTACCTCCTGCATAACTTCTAAACCAAAAATGGTTATCATAAAAAGACATACCATGCTGATGTCCGTAAACGTTAGTAGGATTCTCATGTCTTACATTCACATAACTAAACCATGTTCCTACTGGATTTCCTGAACCTGCGTAGTCATTATAAAATCCACTAACCGCTGTGGTATTTGGAGCATTGCTAACTGTTAAATTTGTTGCATCTAACCAAGCTGCTGGTTTACTAGATACGTTACTCCATGCAATAGAACCACTAAAACTAGATGCAGATACACTCCCAGAAAAAACAGCATTCCCACTATTTGATATATTAAAAAAAGACGTAGCATTTCTTCCTATAGAAAATTTATCAGTACCAACGCCAGAAGTACCAGGTCCAATATCCCAATAATATGTTGCAGCAGGGTCACTAGCCATTCTAATAGTAGCACCTGTCATAGAACCAGAGAATCCATTATATCCTGGTTGAGTATATGAAATATGTGGATTAATGTGCATCACCCATCTATCTGCATTACTTCCATATAGTGTAGGATATGAACTTCCAGCCCAAGAAGCACCAATCTGTCCTAAATTTGCAGGATATGAACCTGAGTTATTAAATGTAATAGTTGAGTTAGCAACAACAGTATTACCATTAAATGAACCAGGAATAGTTAAATCTCCATTAGGTTTAAATTTCCAATATAAAGTACCTAATCCATCTCCTCTATTACTTATAACAACATCACCATTAATATTAGTTGTTGGTCTCATAAATCCAAATGCAGGATAGTTATAATATCCTTGTCCTGATACTACACTATAACAACTAATTAATGGATAAAATGTATCATCATTTTGAGTTACACTTATTGAGTTAGCCACAAATGGCATACCACCAATATTTTTTGTTGTTGATGGATACCCTGTAGGTACGATACCAACTAATTGACCTGTCAAATAACCACCACCAAGGGGTAAATAATTACTTAATCCAATCATTGACGCAACTGCTGCTGAAGAATAACTTCTTATATAAGTATCAGTACCATTAAAACCAGCTACATAACTAAGACCAGATGTATTGTTTTCTGTACCACCAACTGTAGTATTAAAATATCTTGCAAATACATATCCAGAAGAATTTCTTTGTACTATTGTAGCTGCTGCATCTGCATTTTGAGATATATTAGATGCTGAGATTGTTCCTATTGCATATAAATTACCACTAACATCCCATCCTCCTACTGTTTGACCTGATGTTGTATTGTAAAAATGGAATCCTGTTGTACCTACCAACTGAGAAGATGTTCTTAATCCAGCATACCACTGAGCATTACTATTCTTAAAATTCCACATTGCCTCAAGATTACCATTAGAGTATATCTGAGGGTATTGATGATATCCTGTAGAATATATTTCTAGTGCACTACCTACAGCATTTGATGGAGTATTTATTGTTAAAGTTCCGCCTATAGTACCACCGCTCAATGGTAAAGCATATGATGAATAATTACCAGCATCTAAAATAGTGTTACCTGCATAACTAGGTCTAGCTCTAGGAAAATTTACTTGACCTGCATTTGTAGCGGTCATAAATAACTGAGGTCCTGTTGCGTATGAATCTGTAGTAGCAAAACCCATAGCTGTTCCGTAACTACTGTTATTAGATACATAAATACCAGCTTGAGGTATACCACCATCACCTTGCCATGTTATAGCACCCTGATTCCCATTATTATTTGCTGGACCAGCTCCATTATTTATATGAATATTACCATACACTGTTTTTGCTACGTTAAAACTACCGTTAGATAATCCTGTAGCAGTTACATATGTAGAATAAAAAATACCTGTCAATGTACCCCCTGCTAATGGCAAGTAAGAACTAAGAGCTGAAGATGTAATATATCCACTTGGGTTAGATGCTAGATAATATGTACTATTATCGTAACTGATTGTTGTACCTGAAATCTTAACAAAACCTGTTCCACTTAACGCAGCTTGTTTACCATTAAATGTATTCCAATCAGTGCTTGAAAGGTATCCATTTGTCGAGGTACTAGCCTGTGTTATTGATATTGCACCTGTTGAGGTGTTATAGGTTATTGGTGCTGAACCTGACAATGAAGTCAAGCTAATGTAAGCACTTGGATTCGTACTATTATATGGAGTAAATCCTAAGGCAGTTGTAACATCACTTGAAGAAAGTGTAACCGCACCTGTCCTTGTATTGAAAGAAGTGACACCTGTTGATGGGATAGCCTGTGTAGATAATGTACCTGTTGAATCAGCAACAACCATTCTTGTTCCTGTACCAGATAAACTTCCAACTAAAACTCCACCGCCTGAATAGTTCAATCTAATTAATGTACTTCCCACTACAGATGCTCCATAGTAACCTTGGAAGTCTACATACGATGTTCCTGACGTACCACCTACTGACCAAACACCAAAGGCGTTATTACCCCCTGCTGATGGGTCAGCATTAATAACTGTTATACTTGCAGTTCTTCCTGTATTTTTAACAAGAAGACCTCCGTTAATATCTAATGAATATGTTGTAGAAACGTAAGGGCTTGATGTGTTAATTCCTATACCATTTCCGTTATCGTAAATAATACTACTACCTATTGTTCCGCTTGCAGTAAACTTAGCTAAATAGTTTGTTGCACCGCTTCCTCCTATTTTTGAATTGAAGGTAGTCCAATCAGCGGAACTCAATGCCCCTCTGTTAGATGAAGAGGCAGTAGGAATATTAAAGGTATGTGTTGAGGTAGAACTTGAAATGTTAAAGTCACTACCACTTGTTCCTGTAGCAAAGTTTTGTACCTGTGCAGTCAAACCATTCAAGGCAGTAATACCTGTTGTGAATGTTGTGATTACCTCACTCAAGTTATTATTTTGGGTGTGCATGGTAATTGTTCTTCCTGCTGTCACAACATAAACTCTTACAGCTAATCTATCCGTTAAGGCTAGTGTAGTTGTAGGTACTGATAAGGCAGTTGTATATAGGTCAACTGCTGTTCCGTTGGTAATATATTCTGGGTTACCTGAACTTGTGGCAATCAAGGTAAACGAACCATTATATTTATATAACTCTACATAGAAGTAAGGACTACCACCTGTAGAACTAGATTGCATGTAAATCTCAAAGTTCCAGTTACCTGCAGGTATTAATAACTGATTAGGACTTCCTGAATCAGTTAAGAAAGATGCTATATAACCATTGGAAGAAATATTAAAATCTGCGCTTGAGCCTGTATTAGCAGTGGTGCTCATTTGCTGATAACCTGTCACACCTGATGCTACACCACCATTAAAATAAAATGCCTGACTAGCACCACCACCGCCTGCTCCTGGGTTGTAAGTTGCTAATGTACCATCACCACGAATATATTGAGCAGTTGTACCTGCACCTGTAATTGAAATAGTACCTGAGCCTGTTACTGGTCCTGAAACATTGAATGCTGATGGCATTGAAATAGCCACAGAGGTAACCGTACCTACACTCCAACTTCTATTTGTGCTGATGTCGTAGGAGGTACCATTTATACTAAGAATAGTTCCACTAGAGGCAGCACTTATATCTGATAATAACTCAGAAGAAGTTCTGTAGGCTAATAGATTACTAGAGTTTAAAACTAAAAACTTATTGGTATTAACGCCTGCATCAGAGACAGTATTAAACTTACTGCCACCTGTGACATCAATACCATTCAATATTTTCTTAGACATTTATTATTTTTTAATGATAACACGGTACGCATTAGAAGCAGGAGCTACTGCAAATGAAACTGTTACGGTGTTTGTATCCGTAATAACCACATCTGTAATAACCTCTTCTAAGGTTGTGTTATCTTTAATCATTACAATCACATCCACTGTTCCTAGATTGTGAACAACAGCATAAGAGGTATTTGAACCATTACCAATGTTTGCTGCATATCCACCTGTTCTATTATTTAAAAGTGTTGTTAACTTTAATGGAGTAACTGCTGTAGTGTCGTCAGTACCTGTGTTAGTTTGTGTTTGGGTAGCAATCTTAACTAAACCTAAGGTAGTTTCTGTTGCTTGGTCTCTGTTAACCTCTAACTGAATCCAATCAGCAGCAGAGGTAGTAGAGGCGTTATTAATTTTTGCAATAATAACATCCCCAACATTGAAGGCAACGCCACCTGTTGTACCTGCCACAGACACATACCAATAGTCTCCTTTCTTCGTTCCTGATACAGGAGTTGAGCCTACAGGGAATGTACCACTTGAGGCATCCCATGCACCCTCTAAATTTCCTAATGCACCAATCTGTGCATCAATGTAAGCCTTTGTAGCTGAAGAGGTTGCAAGGGTTGTTGAACTTGCACTTGCTAAGTCAGTAACAATGATTACCTCTGAAGGAGTAGCAGTAGCACCAGAGGTATTACCAATTACAGTCAAGTTTGATGCTTGTTGTAATTTAGCATAGGTAACCTGATTAGCACCAATTTTTATTGTTGTAACTGCACCATCATTTAATTTAGCAGTTGTAATTCCTAAGTCTTTTACTCTTACCGTGTCAGCATTAATCTCAATAGTAGCATTATCCACGTTAACATCTAAGGTTACAGAACCTGAGGTTCCACCACCTGTTAAACCATTACCTGCAACTACCGCCTGAATGTCTCCTGAGATGTCAATCCAAGAAGTACCATTCCAGAAATATATTGTTGTTGAGGTTGTATCATAATACACCTGACCTGCAACAGGGCTGCTAGGAGCTGATGACAAGTTTTGAATCGCTACGTTAAGTATCTGATTCTTCGTGAGGTCTAGGTTGGTAAGAAATTTCTTTGACATTATTTTTAATTTAAGTAAGCCATACCGCTAAATGCAGCGCTAAATGTTATTGTTATTTGATTGATTGAATTATAATGAACCTCGCCTATTACCTCATCATTCGCACTATCCACTATATTTACTGAGGCAAATTTACCTAAATTATGATTAATAACCCAAACACTTGCAGGCGTGGTTTGAGTAAACACATAAGCTAAATCTTGAGCTGCAGGAATCTTACCTGTAGAGTCTAAGGTAGCGACACCATTTGCTGCTCCATAAGGTACAGTTGTAACAGGTCCGTTTGTTGCCAAAAGAACACCGCTATCCGTCCTTAATTTTAATTCGTGCTCAACGTATATTTGGCTCATAATTTCTAGTTAAACAAGGTAACAATAACAACACCTGCTCCTAATGAGTTAGCGAATGTTATCTGACCTGTATTTGTGTTCCATAAAACCTCATCAGTAGCTGGACTACCACTTGTTATAATTTTGTTTACAGTAGCACCACCTCTTGAAATATATGTTAAAGACTTACCTGCCATGTCAGCATAGGTAATTGATGTCTCTCCACCTGTAGCTGTATAAGATTTATTTGTAAGGGTAATAGCATAAACAACATTTGTAATTACAGAGGCAGTTGGCTGACCTGTAATAATACCATTTGTGCTTCCTGAAACAATAACTGCATTTTGAATCCAATGACCTATATAACCATACAAGAAGTTAATCAATCTGTCATAGGTAGGATTACCTGCATACCCAGGAACATATGCCTGAATAGCTGTGTTCAAACTATTGTAATAAGGTTGATAATACCTTAACACATCAGTCATAATATAAATCAACTCTAACCTATCCGTTTCATCTATCCAATTATAATACTTCTCTATCTCATACTCATCAGCTCCTAGGAACAATGAAATATCAGAGTATTGAAGTATGGAGGTTATTTGGTCGTTACTATGCATTAGAATCTAATACTTGATTGTGAGATAATAGTAGCCGCTCTTGATAAGGCTGCCTGAGAAGAAAATTGGTCTCCATAACTACCGGCATTAACTGCCGTAACCTTTTCTCTTTGTAACTGAACTAAACTATCCTTAAACACAGGGTCTGATAATCTTATAGGATTGCTTGCCAAAATCTGAGCAGCATTATAAATAGCCTGATTGGTAAAACCAACCATGGTAACCACATTGGTAGAGGTATATACCGAACCTGAAATAGGAGTTGTCTTATTTAAACTTAACTGAACACTTAGAGACAAATCCGCACTAAAACCTGTGATAGTAATAGTATCAGCACCACCAATAGGGAAGTCCACATAACCTGAGGTATTTCCGGCTGGGAAAACCAATGGCGTACCATCTACATAATAAATATATAATCTTCTCCAGTTAAAACCACTCTTAGGCTCACTAGAAGCGGTATAGTTAGAAGTATCTGTAATCGTTAAGGATGTTCCATTAGCTGATTGCTGTACAGTATATGAAGCTACAAATGTACCCATAGAAATATTTTGTACAAATATACTAAAATAATCGGTTAGGTACATATCAGGTTTTATATCCAAGGAAAAGTATTCACTGGATTTTCAACTACTTTATTTACAACTTGTAGTATCATAGCCTTTCAATGCGCCCCATATCCTAAGGGTATATCAGTTTAATACTTAGTTTCCTTGTCGGCAGTCGTCAACCTGTAAGACGTTGCTACCACTTTTACTGATATATATGTCTCCACTTATTTAAAAGGTCGGCTATTCAGCTCCCGAAAATATAAGTGTTAAGCACCAAAGACAGCAAACTTTCATTTAGAAGGCAGTTGTGCCTTAATAGGGAAAAACGTGTTAAAACCTAACCGATTATGGGAAATAAAAAACCCACCAAATGAGAGTTGATGGGTTGATTAAAACACTTCCATTGGAAGCAGAACAATAATACTG
>Ga0208387_1000373_pt1 | contig 13122 bp, 11 predicted proteins | sample CryBogCBH27Jul09_FD_184611 | JGI IMG/M metagenome (GOLD analysis project Ga0208387, IMG submission 184611) | Freshwater microbial communities from Crystal Bog, Wisconsin, USA - CBH27Jul09 (SPAdes) | ecosystem: Environmental > Aquatic > Freshwater > Lake | place: Crystal Bog, Wisconsin, USA...
CGGTATCTAGTGCTACAGGTGTATATACAGGTATGTACGTTACAGGTACTGGTGTGGCTCCTAACGCTTACATCACTAGCATTAACGGTACAACCCTTACGTTAAACATTGCTAACGTTGCTGACGTATCTGGTACGGTTACTATTCAAGATTTAGGTAACGGAGCTGTGTTAACTCCAGCTCTTAACTCGTTTCCTAGTGGTCCGTTTGTATCTGGTGCTGTGTTCCTAGACAACTATGTGTTTATAGGTACAACTAATAACCGCATCTACAACTGCAACCTTGGTGATCCTAAGTCTTGGAACGCTCTTAGCTTCTTAAGCTTTGAACAGACTACAGATACCTTAGTTGGTATTGCTAAACATTTGAACTACCTCATAGCCTTTGGTGCTACTAGTACGCAGTTCTTCTACGATGCTGGTAACTATCCTGGTTCTCCTCTTGCCCTAGCTCCTAGCTATACCAATGAAATTGGTTGTGCTAACGGGGATAGTATTGTTGCTACTAGTAACACGGTACTGTGGGTTGGTACTACTCGTACGTACGGTAAGTCTGTGTACATCATGGATGGTGTTGCTCCTGTTAAAGTATCTACTAGCCACATTGATCGTCACTTAGAAGCTGATGACTTAGCTAACGTACGTGCCTATTGCTACAAGACTAGTGGTCATACGTTCTATGTCCTAACTCTTATTGATTCAAACAAAACTCTTGTGTACGACATTGATGAGAAGATGTGGTACACATGGACTCAATGGGCTATGGCATCTAACGATCAACCTAACCCAGGTACGTACTATGAGATGTATTTTCGTCCTACGTTCTATGCTGAGTTAAATAACATCCCCTACTGCTTAGATGACGATAGGGCTATTTTGTATCAGTTGAATACTGAAGTCTATCAAGATAACGGACAACCTATCTACTGTAGGTCTGTTACTAATATCATGGACAACGGAACTACTAAACGTAAGTTCTATGGTCGTTTAGAAATAGTTGGTGATAAGGTACCTGGTACTATGTACATTAGTCATTCAGGTAATGACTACGTTAGTTACTCTGTACCTCGTCCTGTTAATCTAAATGCAGCTCGTTCTCAAGTGTATTTGAGTGGTGCTGATCGTCGTAGGTCTTGGCAGTTCTTGTGTACAGACAACGTACCTCTTCGCTTAGATGTTGCTGAGATTGATTTTCGCATAGGTGAAATGGATCAAGAGCAAGGTGTTGGCGGTAATCCTCAATATAAGAGATAATCATGGATATACAATTTTTTGGTGGTGATGAAGAGAGCGGTAAAGTTTTTGTTGTAGAAACAAAGATTGATGCTGGTTACTTTATTGGCACTCACGAACACAAACATGCTCATCTCTCAGTACTAGTTTCTGGTACTGCTGACGTGACTATCAACAATGTAACTACCCGTTTAACTGGGTATCAGATAGTTAGTATTCCCAAAGATAGTACTCACACTGTTGCTGCTGTAACAGATGTTGTGTGGCTATGTCTTTGGGCTGATGATCAAGTGTCCAATGAACAAGCTAAAGAATCTTTAGAGCTTGTTAAATCGTTTAATGAAGTAGGAGTCTGACATGCCATTAGCCATGATTGGTTCTGTTATAGGTATTGCAAGTGGTATTAACTCCCTTACTGGGGGTGCTTTAACTGGTGGTTCTAGTACTACTAATGTAGCTAATCCAATGGCTCCGTATCAAGCTCAATTAGCTGGTATGTATGCTGGCTATTTACAGCCTGGACAAAACCCTAACATCCAACAAATGCCTGGATACACCCAGTTCCAACAAGGTGTGTTAGATCCTGCTCTAGCTGCTAACAAAGCCAGTGCTGCTAGCTCTGGTATGTTGTACTCGGGTAATGAAGCTGCTGCTCTGCAAAACCTTGGACAAAATCAATACTCTGCCTTTATGAACAACTACATGAGTCAGTTGTCTGGTGGTGCTGGTGTTGGGTTTAATCCTGCTGCTGCAGCTCAACTTGGTATGCAACAACAACAAGCTGGTTGGCAAGCTCTTGGTCAAGGTATGGGTACTCTTGGTACTTCAGGTTTGTTTGGTACTAATAACATGTACACCAATCCTACTGGAGCACAAGTATTAGGTATGCAAGCAGCTAATGCTGGTAACGCTTCTATGGTAGGCGGTGGTATGTCATCTATGGCTGGTGGAAGTAGCGCACCTACTGCTGGTATGGACTTCACTGGCTACATTGGTGGATAAGGAAATAATATGCCACTCTTAATGTCCGATGTAGCTGCTGGTAGCAATGCTGCTTTACAGCTTCAACAGAACATGGCTGCAATGCCTAATGTTCAGCAAGTTGAAGCTAACAAGATGCAAGAGCAACAGCTCAAGCTACAACAAGAACAAGCTAATGTTCAGCGTAGTAAACTTGCTAACACAATCTCAGAAATTGGCATACAAGCTGATAGAGATTCTAGAGACAAACTTGCTAGGATATACCAGTCTCCTGAAATGCAATCTGCTGTAGATGAAAATCGTTTTGGAGATGTTTCTAGGATGACTGGTCTTGCTTTAATGCAAGCAGGTAAATTTGAAGATGCACAAAAAGCTTTTAATAGTGCAACAATTTACGATTCTAAAAAAATTGCTGATGAAGCTAAAACTTTGGACAACAATGAGCGAGAGCTTTCAAAAGCTGTGGCTGTTCTTAGTAGCGTAGCAGAAGATAAAATTGGTGATACTTTTAGTCGTCTTCCAGAAAAAGCTCAAAAAGATGTTATTTCTCAAATTGGTCAAGAGAACTGGAATAACTTTTCTAATGCAGAGAAAAAAGCTGTTCTTAATAATTTAATGTTAGCTGGTATCCGCAAAAATGCTATGCAAACAATAGCTGTGGACACAAATAAACAAACTATTATTGGTGAAAACAGATTAGAAAACACCAAAGAACACGAAAAAGAAGCCACTAAACGCAAACTAATTGGCGAAGCTGGTGCTACTTCTAGAGAAGAATCTAGAGAATCTTCTGCTTTTGCTCGTGAGAAATCTAAAGAAGCTTCCTCTATGGCAATAGAAAAGTCTAGAGAAAAGTCTGCTGAAGAACGTGCTGACACTGCAGAGCGTGGTAGAACAGCTAGGTTTAAAGAAAAAGAAGCGCGTTTAAGTTGGGAAGACTACGAAAAAAATCGTAACAACATTGAACGTACTGCAAACAAAGGTCTGCAAACTTTAAACACAAAAGTCTCTGACGCTAAAAATGCTCTACAAAAAGTTCCGTCTGGCTCTGATGCAGAAAAGAAGGCTATTGAAAACTGGAACAATGCTCGTAAAGAACGTGATAAATATCAACGAGACATGTTGGAAAAAGAATTAGATCTTGCTACACAAGCTCCTGATAGCTTCAAAGGTAAACAACGTGTTATAGACAGGCTCAAATCTTCAATAGCAGCAGTTGGTACTAGTGAAGAACCTGCACCTGCGGACAGAGGTAAAGTAGCTGTACCTGATAGCTCTACTATGATGCCTCCTAAAGGTGATGCTACTAGTAACAAATTAAGCAAGGAAGATCAACAAGCTTTAGATTGGGCTAACAGTAATCCAACTGATCCTCGTGCTAAAAAGATTAAAGAACGTTTAGGAGTTAAATAATGGCTTTTGATCCAGACGCATACCTAGCATCAGATGCCTCTGCTAAAAGCACACCAGCTCCTTCTAAAGGCTTTGATCCTGATGCTTATCTAGCTAAGAGTACAACTGCTCAACAACCTCAAAAGTTTGGTGTTACTACTCCTGAACAACAACCTGCTACTAAAGGTACAGATTTAGGTAGAGGCGCTGCATTTGGATATGGAGCTGGTTCTGCTGTAGCCCCTGGGCTTACGGGTCTTGCTGCAGGAGCTGCAACTGCTGCTGCAATTTCTCCTTTTGCTGAAGCAGCATTAGCTATACCTGTTGCTGGACCTATTGTTGCTGGAGCTTTGGAACTAGGTGGTTTTGGTGTTGGTGCTTACTTAGGTTCTGAAGGCATCGCTACTATTCAAAATAGGTTGTGGTCTGTTATGGATCCACAAGGGTATGCTAATGCTATGGCTAGTATGCAAGCACATCCTGGTTACGCCACTGCTGGTGGTGTTGTAGGTGGAGCTGTAGGTCTGTCTCCTAAAGTTGCCGTTGATCAGACTGCCGAGATTATTAACACCGCTTTGAAAGCACGAGCAGCTTCTGCTGCTACTCAAATGGGTGTATCTGCTGGTACTCAGTTAGCTACTAAAGGTGAAGTTGATCCAGTAGACGTTCTTATTTCTGGTGGTGTTGGAGCTGCTTTGCCTGGGGTTAACCGTCTGGGTAAACCATTTGAAGTTGCTGGTAGGGTTGCAGGTAAAACTGTTGCTGATGTAGTCACTGGTAAGAAGGCTACCCCTCTTCAAGAAGAAATTCAGATTCCTAAAGAGTACACCACTCCTGAGCAAAAGAAAGAGTTCTTAGAGCGTGTTATGCGAGAACGTGCTGCTAAGGCTCCTTTAGTTGAAGCTGCTCTTAGGAACAAAGAGACTGGTGAGATTGAACGTCACGGTCCTAAACATGACCAAGCTCGCAAAGAAGCTACTAAAGACACTCATGAAGAAGGCTTTGTAGATGCTCTTGATAACTTCCACGAACGTCAAGCTGCTGTTGATCAAGCTAAACGTGCTGGTCAGATCCCTGAAGACCACGTGTTAGAAAACCCAGAGGGTGAACGTCCTGGACTGCATACTGGTGACTTGCGTAAAGCAGGTGATAAACGTTTTGAAATTACGGACACTCAAGCTGCTGGTAAACCTAAAGATCCTGTCACTAGGGATGAACACAAACAAACTATCAACGATCTTAAAGAACAATACTCTATCCTTGATGCTCAACGACAAATTGCTGAGTTAAATGGTTTAGAAGAAGATCGTGTGAAATATGAATCTCAACAAAAAGAACTTAGAACTAAGATTGAAGACTTAAAGAAGGCTATGCCTGGTGTTCAATTTAAAGATGCAAGGGTTCCAACTTGGGAAGAATTGCATGAACACTTATACGATGCTAAAAATCTTGGTGAAGCTTTTGACACTATTTTAGATAGCAACGTTGGTACTAGGGGTCTACGACTTTTTACTAAAGCTTTAAACACGTCGGACTTTATTCGTAGTGCAAAATTAAATTTAACTCCAAAAGAATTAAAAGTTAATGGGGGCAAAAGTGCTCCTGGATATTACACACCTGCAGATCAACCAGGCAAACCTGGGGACACATATTCTTTCCATGAAGGTCACACAGTAAATCTGGGTAAGGATGGAAGTCTACGAGACTTACTGCATGAAGGTATTCACGCTGGAACCCACCGACTTATCGAAGAAGGTAGGTCTGCTGCTGCTATTAAACTTAAAGAGCTATATGAAAAGTATTTAGATACAGCTTATGCAGAAATACATGAGCCTAAGCTTGAAGCTTTTAGAGAAGCTAATCCTCAAGCAACTGTAAAAGAACTTGAAGCTTTTAGGCAAGATAATACTCCGTACGGATCTACTAACTTACACGAGTTTATTTCTGAAGCTTTTACAAACAAAAAGTTTAAACGAGAGCTGTCTAAAGTTAAAACTACTACACCTGAAGGTGTTCTTAGTAACTTATGGAAAGACTTTAAAGACGCTATTCGTGAAGGTTTAAATCTTCCTGAAGGCGAACGTACTCTTTTAGATGACGTTCTTGATCAAGGCGTTGCTTTAATTGAGGAGTCTAAAGGTTTTAAACCTAGTGAAAGCTATGGTCAAGTAGCTGCTCCTGCAGCTTCTAAATACGATCAACTCTTTCCACCGTTAGATGAAGGTAAACCCACTAGCTCACCAGATGAGCTAGCCAAAGACTTAGCTGAAAAAACTACACCTGAAGTAGCTAAGGCAGCTCAGACTGTAGACGTACGTTCTATTCCGAATGAGGAAGAGTTCTACAAACACGCTACTAACATCTACGATACTTACGGCGAAGAAGCAGCACTGCAATTCTTTGACGACTACAAAAAGAATTTGTTTGAACGGTCTATCCCTGTTCCTAATAACAATAAAGAACTAGATGACATGCTTCATAAGTTCAACACTTATGAGACTAAAGACCGTGCAGAGATGGCTACGTGGATGAAAGAAGCTTCTAAAGCTGGCATTGATCCTAAGCAAGCTGAAGAGTGGTTCTTCATGCTTGAAGACGGTAAAGAGCTTCCTCCTGAAGCTTCTAAGTGGCTGCAAGAAGGCCGTGATGAGATGGTAGCTTTGGTTCGTAAAGCCAAAGGTATGGGCTTAGAAGTTGGTGATGAGTTTATTACTGGTCAATCTCGTACTCGTTTGTTTAGTGAAAGAGAGAAACCAGGTTGGAAAGAAACTCTTAAGAAGTTGTTTAGCAGCGATGATCCTATGGGTAATCGTGTTGCTGACACTGCTAATGCTGCCATTGAACGTAAAGTGTTTGGTTTAGAAACATGGACAAGTGACCCTAAAGTTAAAGACGCTGCTGTTAAAAAACAAACTGGTCGTGTTATTGAACTCCATAGACACTTAGAAGATACAAACTTTTCATATCAAGATGAATCTGGAAAGTGGCAAACTGTTCCTGTTAAAAAGGGAACATCTATTTGGGAATGGAAAGACGGTAAGCGTACTAACATTGGACACTCAGAAAAATTAGATTTAAAACGAGGCGATACCATAGAACTTAAAGTTGCTGGTTCAAAACCTGAAGCACCATCTTTTGATGTTCCTGCAACTAAAGACGTACGAGTAATTAAATCTCAAGCTGTTATTTCTGATGGTAATGTCCGTGACATTGAGAATCATTCTCCGTACCGCTACTCTCACGATCCATTCTTGTCTCAAGCTTTAGCCCGTATGGGTCTGCGTAAGATGGTTCGTGAAGCTGAAGCTGTTGAGAACCTTAAGAAGTCTGAGCTGTTTAAAACCGTTGGTCACGGTCCTGATCAAGATCTTAAAACTCTTCCTCCAGGTTGGATTGTTCCTAAAAGCATTGATAAGATTCCTCAACTGCGTGGTTGGCACTTTGATCCCAAGACTGCAGCAATCATTTCAGATTTTGCTAAGGTCTGGGATAACAACATGTATATGAAGTTAAGCAATGCTCTTATTAAGAACATGATGCTTAACCCAGTACCCCACATGTTTAACGAAGTAATGCACTTGTGGAACGCTCGTGGGTTCAGTGGTTGGGTTGACCCTCGTCAATTAAATCGCTTTGCTAATACTGCTCGTAGAGCTTGGAACGATGTCGGTAATCAATCTCAGTTCTACCGAGACATCATGCGTGAAGGTGGTTCTATTCTTGGAGCTGATCCTCGCAACAAAGAGTTCTTTGACAAGATGATGCAGCAACAAACCAGACAAGTGTTTGGTGATCCTGTTATGGAACGTAACCTGTCTGGGTTAGCTAAAAAGCTAGGTACTAGCGTAGGTGATTTGTATAACGGTATCTCTAAAGCTTCTCAGAAAGCCATGTGGTTTACCCGTGACGTGATGTACGTTCAATACGTCCGTGAGATCATGGCTAGACATGAGAAAGATACTGGTTCTAAGATGGAGCTTAAAGACGCCATTGAAGAAGCAGAACGTCACATGCCTAACTACCGTATGCCTTCAGAGGTGTTAGGTAGTCGTGCTTTGTCTGCTGGTCTTAAAGACCCACGTTTATCTCAGTTCTCTCGTTACCACTACGGTATGGTTAAGTCTTTGGTTAACACCGTTAAGGATATTGATCCACGTAATTTAAAGACTCCTGAAGGTCGTAAAAACTTCCGTGATGGTGTAGACACCATGTTAGCTATTGGTGTAGCTATGGGTGTGTTGTATCCGTTGATGGATAATATGGCTGAAGCAATGTTTGGTGAGGGTGCTGAACAACGTAGAGCTGGTCCGTTCCACTTGATTCAAGCTGGCGTAGACATAGCAGAAGGTAAAAAAGATCTTTCTGCTTTGATCTATCCTGTGTTTACTTTTAACCCAGTGTTGTTAAGTCTTGGTCAGTTCTTAGTTAATAAAAATATGTTTACTGGCAAAAGCGTTTATCACCCCAACGATTCCATCGAAGATATACTTAGTGACATAGGTGCTTACGGCGTTAAACAAGTGCCTCAAGCTGCTCCTATCTTGTCTGCTACTTCTGAAGAGGGTGGTGACACCCAACTGTTGGCTAGACAATTGGACATTAAAGCTAAAACTCCTGCTCAAAGAGCTAAAGAAAAACGTGCTAAAGAGCTTGAAGCTAAGGCTAAGAAGAGCCGTGATACTAAACGTGCTAAGGGTGAATACAAACCATGAAACTCCTAATCATTGACCAGTTTGACTGTGGCTTCTCTATGGACTTGGCTATCAAGTCTGCTGCCTGTGGTCATGAAGTACGTGTGTACATGCGTAACAATTTTGATGGTAGCCGTTGTGAGAACGGTGATGGTATGGACTGTTTCAAGAAAGTAGCTGATTGGGAATCCAGTATGAACTGGGCTGACCTTATCTTTGTTACTGATAACAGTCGTTACATCCAGAAGCTTGAAAGCTATCACCGTAAGGGCTACCCTATCTATGGTTGCAATGTAGAAGGTGCTCGTTGGGAACAAGATCGGGAATACGGAGCTGCTGTCTTTGAGAGAGCTGGTATCCCAATTATTCCTACCATGAAGTTTTCTAAGTACGATGAGGCTATCTCCCACGTTCTTAGTAACAAGGACAAACGCTTTGTGTCTAAGCCTATTGGTGATGGAGACAAAGCTCTTAGCTATTGTTCTAAAGACTGGCGAGACATGGTGTTCATGTTGAACAAGTGGAAGAAGAGCAACGCCTATGACGGTGACTTTGTTCTCCAAGAGTTCCACGCTGGATCTGAGATGGCTGTTGGTGGTTGGTTTGGTTTAGGTGGTTTCTCTAAACACTTCCTTGAGAACTGGGAGTTTAAGAAGCTAATGTCTGGTGACTACGGTCCTGCTACTGGTGAGCAAGGTACTGTTATGCGTTACACCCAGAAGTCTTTGTTGGCTGACAAGGTTCTTAAACCCCTTGAAGACTTTCTTCACGGCATTGGTTACTCTGGCTACATTGATGTCAACTGTATCATTGATAATAAGGGTAATCCCTGGCCTTTAGAGTTCACTACTCGTCCTGGTTGGCCTCTGTTCCAGATCCAACAAGCTCTTCACATTGGTGATCCTGTGCAGTGGATGCTTGACTCTCTTGATGGTAGAGATACTCTTAAGGTTAAAGAAGACATTGCTTGCGGTATTGTTGTATCTCAACCTGATTATCCCTATAGCAACGTTAAGAAGAAGGAGAACACTGGGTATCCTATCTTTGACTTGACTATGGAAGATGCTACTAAGAACATCCACCTGTCAGAAGTTAAGATGGGTTTTAGTCCTGGTAAAGACGGTAAAAACACCGAGCCTTGCTTGGTGACTGCTGGTTCTTATGTGTTGACTGTCTCTGGTGTCGGCAAGACTGTTGATGATGCTAAGTGCAAAGCATACGATACGTTCAAGAAGAAGATCCACATGATCAACTCTCCTATGGTACGAGACGACATTGGTGAAAAGCTTGAGAAGATGTTGCCTGAACTGCAAAAGAACGGCTACTGCAAAGACGTTAAGTACAAGTAATCATGGCTAACCCTAACACCCCCATACCACAGTCTCCCATTGGGGAAAACTTTCAGTGGAGAGATTGGTTCCAAAGACTTAGTAACCGAGTCTATGGATCGCTGTCTACTCAGAACTCTAACGGAGTAGACATTACTGGTGGGACTATTGACAACACAGCTATTGGATCTAAGACCCCCTCTACGGGGTCTTTTACTAGCTTAAAGCTAGGTGCTCCCCTTGATGTTGAGTACGGTGGTACTAATGGGTTTGCTATACCTAGAGCTGGTGCTGTAGCTTATGGTAATGGTGGTGCTTACGCTTTCACAAACGTCGGTACTTCTGGACAAGTACTGACATCTAGAGGTAGTGCTGCTCCTGTTTGGTCTGCTGCTGCCACTGGTACTGTCACTAGCGTTGGTCTGTCACTGCCATCTATCTTTAGTGTTAGTGGCTCTCCTGTTACTAGTAGCGGTACTCTTACTGGTACTTTTAACACCCAGGCTGCTGCTTTGGTGTTTGCTGGCCCTGCAACTGGTAGTGCTGCTACTCCTACATTTAGAGCTTTAGTTGCTTCTGATTTACCTTCTTTACCTTACGGTACTGGTACGGTTACATCTGTTAGTGGTACTGGTACTGTCAATGGTATTACGTTGACTGGTACAGTTACAACTACTGGGTCATTAACATTAGGGGGAACCCTAAGTGGCATATCAAACAGTCAGCTTACGTACTCTAGTATTACGGTCAATGGTACTAGCATTGCTCTGGGTGCTAGTGGATCGATTACTGCCGCGAATCCCTACGCCCTTACTATTGGTACTGGACTTTCTGGTTCCTCTTATATCGGCTCATCTGCAGTAACAATTGCTCTAGCCAATACAACTGTCAGTGCTGGTAGCTATACTTATGGTTCGTTTACTGTTGATGCTCAAGGTCGATTGACTGCAGCATCTAGTGGTACAGCTCCTGTTACTTCTGTTGCAGCTACAGCTCCTATTGCTAGTAGTGGTGGTACAACCCCAACGATTTCTATATCCCAAGCTACAACCAGTACCAATGGTTATCTAAGTAGCACGGATTGGAATACGTTTAACAACAAACAACCAGCAGGTACATACGTCACTTCCGTTAGCGGTACATCTGGACGTATTACTTCTTCAGGTGGAACAACTCCTGCAATTGATTTAGCTAGTGGGATTGCTACTCCAGGTACTACTGGATCATCGACGTTAGTTCCTGTTATTACTATTGATACTTATGGTCGTGTTACTAGTATCACTACAGCAGCTAATCCACAAGGTACTGTTACCGCTGTAACGGGTACTGCCCCTGTTGTATCGTCAGGCGGCACAACCCCTGCTATCAGTATGGCTGCAGCTAATGGCAGCACTAATGGTTACTTGACCTCAACTGATTGGACAACCTTTAACAATAAGCAGCCCGCAGGTACGTATGTTACGTCTATATCTGTAGCTTCTAGTAATGGGTTTGCTGGTACTTCTAGTGGTGGAGCTACTCCATCATTAACGTTGTCTACCAGTATTACTGGCTTGTTGTATGGCAATGGTACAGCTTTAGCTGCTGCAACTATTAGTAGCCCTCTAGCCTACTCTGCTGGTACATTAAGTATTGGTCAAGCTACAACATCTACTAATGGTTACTTAAGCAGTACCGATTGGAACACTTTTAATAATAAGCAACCTGCTGGTTCTTATTTGACTGCTGTTACTGCTGATGCTCCTCTGTCTGGATCTGGGACATCTGGTAGCCACTTGGTTATTTCCCAAGCTACTACTAGCACTAACGGGTATTTGTCTTCTACAGACTGGAATACATTTAATAACAAACAAGCTGTATCCACACCTGTTACCATCTCTGCTAGTACGTACAGTGTTGGTACAACAGACCTATGGCTTATCAACAACTACGCTGGTACGTGTACACTCACACTGCCCACAGCATCGAGTTATTCAGGTAGACAATTAAATGTTCAGAACTATCAAGCTTACACTGTTGTGTCTGCTTCTAGTAACGTTGTTTCTATTAGCGGTGGTAGCGCAGGTACGGCTATCCTTAACGCTATAGCCGGTGATAGATGTACACTTGTATCTAACGGCACTAATTGGTTGATTACTGATTACACACCTAACAACATTCTTCTGTTGAATTAATATGCAAATCTCTGATGAAGCCCTGCAGTTTGTTAAAGACACTCTGGGGTTTAGAGCTAGACCTTACAAGAACACCAAGAGTCAACTTTGCATAGGTTATAACCACGTTATAGCCCCTGGAGATGGGGTTGCTGATAACGACATCATCAACGCCCATAAAGCAACAAGCCTCCTGTATGAAGACATACAGAAGGCTCTTGTTGGTGTAGATGTTCCTAAGAACATCACACAGGATGAGTTTGATACCTTAGTACTCAGTGAGTTGCTTTGGTAGCTACTTCTTGTTGCCAAGCTCGGTGAACCGACTTAAGAAGTTGTTCTAAATCTTGGATCTTTTCGTAAGCTTCAATAGCAAACTGTTCTAAATTCTCCCTTTGCCAAAGGGTAAAGTCTGTACGTTGAAAACTCTTTTGTGGCATAGAGTCAGCGATATTCATTTCAGTCCTTAAAGTGTTGATTAATAAAAGTTAACTATCTCTTCCTAGCTCGTGTTTCATTTGCATCCACTCTGGAGGGCATAGGCGCATCTGGTGGGGGTGTTACTATAGCCCATAGACGTATCCAACGGTTGTTAATACGTGTCCAGCTAACAATATAAGTATCAGGCATACGATTTATTGTTGTTGCTACTGACTTAGGTTTGAGGTCTAAGTCTCCAGCAATGGTCTTGACTGACATACCCCCTGTAAATTCTTGGAGGTAAGCTCGTAGCCTCCTAGTGATAGCTGGCATTATGTGTTCTTCTCCTCTATAAGTCTGATTGCGTCGTCCACTGTAAACCCTAGCTCAACCAAATCGGATGGGCGGTAAATGAACTTGGTCGGTTTGATCGTTATGGCTTCCCCTCTTTCAACCATTAATTTTTGAATTTCAGTCAGCGTAGCTTCAAGGCTGGCTTGAGTTAGTGTTGTCATGTGTTCCCCTTACGTTGTACATGAGAAGCTAACAGCCACTTGTCACCAAGGAACTTGACAGACCTAACCCACTGACGTTGGTTGTGCCTATTGGTTTGGTTTGATACATAGGAAGTGTTAAACAATTCTCTTACGTGTTTAAGCATTCGTGTGTTCATTTTTATCTACTCTCTCATAGAAAAATACAATGTCTAGGTTGTAATCTTTAGCAGTTGTTTGCAGAACCTTTTGGATCTGTTTCTCCTGCTCCTCTTTAGCCCACTTCTTTTGCATAGCATTGATGAGCTTGTTGTTTTTGGTTGCTGCTTCTGCTGAAATCTTCATACAGGTTTAATCGTTATGGTGTCGTCGTCTTCAACTGTTTTAAGTTGACCTCTATGGATACCCAACAACATGATTGCTGTTGTGTT
>Ga0208387_1000391_pt1 | contig 12872 bp, 10 predicted proteins | sample CryBogCBH27Jul09_FD_184611 | JGI IMG/M metagenome (GOLD analysis project Ga0208387, IMG submission 184611) | Freshwater microbial communities from Crystal Bog, Wisconsin, USA - CBH27Jul09 (SPAdes) | ecosystem: Environmental > Aquatic > Freshwater > Lake | place: Crystal Bog, Wisconsin, USA...
GCGCTCTCACAGGATGTGGGCGCTGCCTCCAGATAGTTGAACGTCGGATAAATGTCGTTGTAATCAACGAAAAAGATCGTTCCACCACCAGGGCCAGTGTCACCAACCTTGTACGTGCACTTTGTTCCAATGCAATTTGTTCCCGTTGCGATGGGAGCAGCTACTCCATTTGCACCTGCAGGACCAGCTGGGCCTTGTGGTCCCGCAGGTCCACTTCCGCCAGGACCTTGAGGACCCTGAGGGCCTGTTGCACCGGTTAGCCCAATGGGCCCTTGATCTCCTTTTGCTCCCACCATAGAAACTCCAACTGGCCAAGTTCCGTCCAAATTCTTTGGCCCAAACAATGTCTTAGTGACAGAGTTTATGAACATATCCCCCGGAGCGCCCAAAGTACTTTCAGGATCCTCCACACCGTTCCATAAAGTTTTTCCATCTTTTCCATTTAAACCATCTTTGCCCGCAATACCTGCTGCACCTGCTAATCCATCCACTCCGGCTGCACCTTGTGCACCGAGAATCAATTTGTCACTTCCCTTTGGACAGCTAGTAGTTCCAGGGTGAGTGACAACCTTTGTTTTTGAATTAACGCAGACGAGATAGCCACCTGATGAGGTATTGAGAACTCCTGCCGCCTGCACACTGACTCCGCCGATTAATAGGGCAAAGACAAGAAGTGCAAGGGATGTTTTCTTTTGGGTAAGAATTGAAAAGAACATTGAAGTAGTAACTGTAGTTTTCATGGAGTTCTCCTCAAAGAACACAGTCGGCTCGGCAATATCGTCAAGTCACTACTTCTTCCTACGGTCACCTAAGGAAAGGTCGACCTTGAGAAATGCAGGACATTTTTCTGCGGTCAATACTAACAGCCCCCCCAATTTCAAGAATCTTGCCTGCAGGTTTTGCTCCATTTTTAGTATTAATTTGGTATGAAACGATTGACCACACATGCAACTAATCCCCACTAGAAAATGTCGGTGGGAGGTGAAAGACTATGCACTGAATACAAGTACATACGGGATTCACGCTTATTTCAGGCAAAGGCGCTTAACTTGAAAGTGGGCCCCGTCGGGCTCGAACCGACGACCCACGGATTAAAAGTCCGTTGCTCTACCGACTGAGCTAGGGGCCCCAACTGCTAAAAAAGCGTGGAGCCGTACTGTACAGGAGTTTGCCAGGGGCAATTTCTTACGATTAGTGAACTGAAATCTCAACCCGGCGATTCATGGCCTGACCTGCAGGGGTGCTATTCGATGCAACAGGGTTCAGGTGTGCCTTAGCTTCAACCTTGATTGAGATCTTGGCCTTCCCTAACTTTGCCTTCAGATAAGCGGCCGTCATCTGACCGCGCTGCTGCGAGAGCTTTTGATTGTTGAATTTAGTGGCTAGGCCCTGAGCATCGGTGTAGCCAGTGAGGTCAATAAAGGTGAAGCCATGCTGAACGACAACCTTCGCGACTTTGTCGAGTGCCGTCTTAGCTGCTTTAGAGAGTGAATACTTAGCGACATCAAAGCTCACGTTGGCCAGAGCGACATTGCTGCTCTGTTGAGTAATCGGGTCATCGAGCACATTGCCGTTTGCATCAATAAGTTCGACAACGACCTTATCCTTCGGCCCTACCAAGATTGGTAGAGGGATGTTACTCAAATCCGTGATTGCAACCTTGTACTTCTTTCCATTGATGATCAAATCGAGGAAGGAGTAACCGGCTGGTGCCTTTATCGAGATCGATTCGCTGAGGGCCACTACCTGGTTTGCAACGAGTAGCTTCTTTGAAGCATGTGGTACCAACAGTCCTGGAGCAAGTTTCTGAACTTCGGCACCTGTCAGTTTTGTCTTCGGCGTCGGAATACTAACCGGAGGCGTTACCGGTGCGGGTGTCTTCGTTGGAGGGGGTGTTGGTGTTGGTGTTGGTGTGGGTGTGGGTGTTGGCACTCTCAACCATTGGGCGTATAACGTCACCGATGCGATAAATGGGTATAGATCATCGTCATTAAATGAAATACCACTGCCGTCCGCAGCGATATTCCAGTTGACGAAGCGATATCCAGTGCGCGTAAAGGAGTTGCTGGTTAGTCGTGCGACCGAAAGAATTGTTCCGGTCTCGTTGGCCATACTCCCCGAGCCGCCATTGGAGTTGAATGAGACGCTAAATGTGATTGGAGCCCATTGGGCATAAAGAGTCACATTTGAAGTAAAGGGGTATACCCCTCCATTCAGATAGGCAACACCTGATCCATTTGATGCCGTATTCCAACCACTAAATGAGTAGCCGAGGCGTTGATAGCCGTTACCCGTAAGGGCGGCAGGTCCAGTTGCGCTCTGCGGTGCCATAGAACCAGAGCAACCAATAATGCAATTGCTATTGAATACAACAGTCTTAACGGCCGCCGCAATCTGAGGGGTTGTGGAACTGGTTACGGTTTGTGAGGTTCCAAAGTTATTTGTCTCTGATACGGTGACTCGAAGAAACTTTCCAGCATCACCAGCGAGCAATAGATAGGTAGCGCCGGTTGCCCCAGAGATATTTGTGAATACCCCTGTGGAAGTTGAAGACTCTTGCCAATGAAATGATGCTGTTGGTGTCGGAGTGCCGGTCACTCCTACTGGTGTGGCAGTAAGGGTGTTGCCAACAGTTGTTGCTCCAGAGATTGTTGCTGAATTTATTGTTGGAGCTGCGTGACCGTTCGATCCTTGCGAGTTTGAATTTCCTCCCGCATCAGGGTCGTCCGACCACTTTGCGGTTAATTCGATGTCGTGAGTGCCCACTCTGTAAGTGATTCCTGGCGAATAGAGATTTCCATCGGAATCTTTCTAGCCGAGGAAAGTTTTTCCTGCTCCTCGATTAGTTGAGGGTGGAGTCGCGAGCGTGAAAGTGGACCCGCTATCTACATCACCATGAGTTGGCGCGGTTTCGGTGCGATCTGTTCCTAAGCTATAGGTGATCTTGCATTTTGCTGACGATGCGAATGCGGAAGTTGTTCCAGTCGTAAGTGTGAAGGCAAGGGTCATCGCAACGAGTGCATAAATGCGTCGGCGCTGACTGCGCGAATAACTCAAGAACGTGACCCTTTTGTGAGAACTTCGCTAGATAATGAGTCGAAATTCTAGTGATAGCCCCCTAGTTCACCAAATGTTAACCTGGCATTTCCGCTGTGAATCTACCTAGAAGTGGTACAGGGGTCTTCCAAAGCACCGCCCCCGCAAAGAGGGCCAAAATGCCCTATTTCTTATGCGCCGAGCGCTGCAATCGGTCCCGAATAGCCGCCGCTAGGCCATCCCCGCCCGGTTGGAGGACAACGACCACGCTTAATCCGCGCTGATCAGCGCTGCGCAGGGCTTGGTAGAGCTCACGGGCATACTGCTCAATTGAACTGGGGGCAGATAGTCGGATCACTCCATTCGGAGTCGGAATCTGGTCTGGGGCGATCAACCCATCCCCTGGCTCGGCGATTACATCCAAAATTACCTCGGCCTTAGGCGAGTAGTGGGAATCCAAGGTGCCAGGTGCCTTAATCCCCGTCGGATTGGACTCAAGAGCCACCAACCCCGTGCTCTCCTCAACCATCAAGGGGGTTATAGCTCCCAAACGAAGGATCATCGGGGTCGGACCGGTGCAATCAACGATCGTCGATTCCAAACCTACAAGCGAGGGTCCACCATCCAGGATCAGATCGCCCTCTAATAGATATGGTGCAAGTTCTTCTTCAACCGCTTGTGCTGTCGTTGGAGATACCGCTCCAAAACGATTCGCGCTGGGGGCCGCGATCCCCTTTCCGCCTACGGCGTTAAATTCTTTTATTAGTGCCAAGGCGATTGGGTGAGCCGGCACTCGCAACCCAACAGTCTCTTGACCCCCTGTGATGAAATCTTGGGCAAGCTCCGATCTCTTGAGAACCAAAGTCAGAGGCCCGGGCCAGAAATCTCTCGCTAAGGCAATTGCATATTCGGGAATGTCGCGAGCCCACTGCCCCATCCCGTCCAGCGAGGCAATATGCACGATTAAGGGGTGATCGGCGGGACGACCCTTCGCTGCGTAGATGCGAGCGACTGCTTCGGGATTGGATGCATCCCCGCCAAGTCCGTAGACAGTCTCAGTTGGAAAGGCGACTAACTCACCGCTCTTAAGTGCGAGCGCAGCACTCTTGATCGTCTCCGTAGTACAGATTGACAAGAAATTCATAACAGCATTCTGTCACCAATTATTAAGAGAATACTCAGACCACCATGAGAGGATTCAGTATGAAAATATTTCGCGGAATCTTCTTTGCAATCCTGACGCTCTCTGTTTTAGCGATTGCCATCCATCAAAACCCAAGTAATACGCAGCGGTACGTAACTGTAGTCGGAACCGGTACAACAACCGTCGTTCCCGATGCAGTTCGCTTAGATGCCAGCGTTACGACCAAGGCCGCGACAAGTGCAGCAGCGCTATCTAGCACGAGCAAGTCTGCAGATACCTTCCGCCAGACTCTGATCTCTTCTGGAGTGCTTGCTAAGTACATTCAGACTCAGACTCTCAATGTCACTCCAAATTATGTTTACTCAACAAATGGCACCTCCAAGATCTCTGGCTACCAAGCGACTCAACAATTTACGGTCACGATTCGCAACGCAGCTAACGCTGGAGCGATTGTTTCGGCGGCTCAGAACGCAGTTGGAAATCCGCTTCAAATCAACGGCACCTCGTCCTATGTATTCGATGAGAGCGCAGCAGAGGTAAGTGCGCGCGCCAAGGCGATCTCCATCGCGAAAGAGAAGGCAACGAGTTACGCCTCTCTCGCCGGAGCAAAGATCGGCAAGATTCTCACCATCGATGAAACCGTCCAAAACTCAGGTCCACAACCTGTAGTTATGGCGATGGCAAAGTCGGATGCAGCTACCACCCCTGCCCAGATTGATCTCGGGCAACAGGATGTAACTGTCACCGTGACCACTCAGTGGTCGATCAAGTAACCTCTTAAAGCCAAAAAACCCCTAGGAATCTTTGATTTTTAGGGGTTTTTTACTGAGTTGAAACTGGTTTTGATAGAGGGCTACTCTCCGATACCCTTAGCCTTCGCTTCTAGTCCCCATCGTCTAGAGGCCTAGGACATCGCCCTTTCACGGCGGTAACACGGGTTCGAACCCCGTTGGGGGCACTCTCGCCAACTGGGAACGGTTGATGGGTTGAAGTAGGAAAGCTGACTTATGAAAGTAAGTTTGGCCCAGTAGCGCAGTTGGTTAGCGCGCCGCCCTGTCACGGCGGAGGTCGCGGGTTCAAGTCCCGTCTGGGTCGCTAGGTATCTTGATCTCGCGCGTTAAAGGCTCGAGAAATATTGGCTCGGTAGCTCAGTTGGTACGAGCGCGCGACTGAAAATCGTGAGGTCGACAGTTCGATCCTGTCCCGAGCCACGCTTCTTCCACAGCACAACTTCCCGATGGCCTGAGCTCCCATTTCCTTGCTTACTATCAACCAAAAGCGATTCGAAGGTCAATTGACCTGGCTATAGATTGTGGCTACATTGTAGCTACAACAAGGGAGAGAAAATGGCAGCAGATGCAGTAGTCAGGGCAAGGGTTAGCGAGAGCACGAAGCGAGAAGCCTCTGCCATCCTCGAAGCAGTTGGATTGACCACCTCTGACCTCATCCGCATGGTGCTAATCCGAGTAGTCGAGGATAAGGCCCTGCCATTCGACCCTGTTCGCCCAAATAAAGTTACGACCAAAGCCATTGAAGCCGCTCGTGCCGGGAAGGTTAAGCGCGCAAAGTCAGCTAAAGAACTGATGAAGACCCTGAATGCGGGAAATTAATTACACGACCCAGTTTGAGCGAGATTTCAAGCGCATAAAGAAGAATCCGAGTCACAAGAACGTAGAAGGCTTACTTGCGGGAGTAATCACAATCCTACAAATGGATGGAGTACTGCCTTCCAGAAACCAAGATCATTCGTTGGCAGGGGATTACAAAGCCTGTCGTGAGTGTCACATCAAGCCAGACTTATTATTAATCTACAGCAAGCCTACGAAGATGATCTTGACTTTAATTCGGTTGGGCAGCCATTCAGACCTCTTCTAAAACTTTCCGAGCTCTGTAGTTACTACGATACGGAACTCCCAGGAATCGCCTTCAAGAGGGCAGTTACTTCAGATTCTTTATAGCGACGATGACCACCGAGCGTGCGGATACTGGTCAACTTGCCAGCTTTGGCCCAACGTGTGACGGTCTTGGGATCCACTCTAAATAGTGCGGCAACTTCCGATGGCGTCAGCAAGGTCTCTTGTTCGCTCATCGTCGCCCCCGTTGGTGAATTGGCGAAATGTCCATTTCGCACCGATATGGGTGCAGTATTCCTGTTATGCAACAGTTATGACAAGGGGTTGAGCAAGATTTTTTAGGCAGGTTTTACGAAGCCTGCTCTAGGGCCGAAACCTTCCGCCAGCGTGAAACCAGCCGTTCGTACCCCAAACCGGCTTCCGCACCGTCACCACTTGATAGGCCACCCAGAGAGAGCTGGATATCTTCAACCGAGGTGTCGGCTTCTAGCCCTTCGAAACCATCTTCCTTGAGGCTCTGCTCCAGATAGTTAGCCAGTCCGCCGTAATCGAGTTCGACGAGAGATTCAGCGTGGAACATATTGAGCCACTCCAAGAGGTCCGCTATCTCTTGTTCAATTGGACCGTTCCCGAAAGCACCAACCACACACTGGTGGGTAAACATGCAACGCTTCTTCGCATTTGAAATTGAGGTACGCAAGATCGTGAATGCGCCATCCTCGTTATGACCACGCAACCGTTCATCGGGTTGAAAGAGTGAGAACCAGCGCGGAGGAATGATCCAAGTCTCGGTAAAGATATGTGGGACTTTATCTTCGACACTTTCTGAGTTGATCAAAATCGCCTCTTCAACATTGGCGGGCACGAAGAAACGCGCCACATTAAGTGGCATTGACTCTTTAAAATCTGCGAGCGCAACCCATGAACGAGCGGCCGTTGACCATGGTGCAACGTATCGCTTTCCTTCAAATTCGAGAATATGTGCGCCATCTGCTGTTAGCGCTGGAGGCTCAGATGAAATCAGGCGGCGCAGCGCACGAATCTGTTCGTCGTAACCAGTTGAGGCAGTAATTGGAATTGCATTCCACCGCAGCTGTTCCGCAGGTTCAAATGCATCTATCGGCTCATAAACCCGAAGGGATGCAACGTAAGGAGTTGGACGCATCGTGAGGATACGCTGATGACTTAATTACGCGCGCTTGGCGTAATTGTCATCTGCATATGGATCTTCATCGCTCTCATCGGTGACCGTACGTGTAACGGGTGCTTCACCGTGGAGCTCTTTTGCTAAACGCTCTAAATCCATATCTGGACCAGAATATTTAAGATCGCGTGCGACTCGGGTCGCTTTAGCTTTCTGTCGGCCACGCCCCATAGCGAGACCTCCTTCTTCTCTATCTAATAACCCATGTTTTAAGTATCGTCAGGAGGGTAGGTTATCGCTCTTGGTATCTCCCTACCAATGCAGACCCGCTTTCGGCGGTTCTACGCTCAATTTTCCCACAGACCCAGCCCTTCATGCCGCGGGCCGAAAGGCTGCGCAGGGCTAAATCGGCGACTTGAGGGGCAACGATCGCCACCATGCCAATGCCACAGTTCCAGGTTCGCTCCATATCGGCCTCTGCAACCCCTCCGAGGCGGGCGAGGTAGGCCATTTCGAGCGGCAGAGACCAGGTTGAACGATCAAAGGTAGCCACCAAGCCCTCTGGGAGTACCCGAGACGTATTGGCAGCCAAGCCTCCGCCGGTGATGTGGGCGTAACCATGCAGATTCTCTTTTAGACCGCGGTGGAGGGCTAGACAGTCCAGCGAGTAGATCTCGGTCGGGGTTAGTAGCACTTCGCCGAGCGTCTTTCCAAATTCAGCGACGTGCTGATCCAGTGAGAGGTTCTGAGTCTTCAAGATATGTCGCACGAGTGAGTATCCATTGGCGTGGAGACCCGAAGCGGGCATCGCAACGATGAGATCTCCTTCGCGAACTAGGTGCTCGCCCAATAAATTTTCGTAGTCCACTGCCCCGGTGGCGGCTCCCGCAATATCAAATTCATCTTCGGCCAAGAGACCAGGATGTTCAGCGGTTTCACCACCTACGAGTGCGGTTCCCGCCTTCTGACAACCAATCGCAATTCCTTTAACAATCTCTGCAATCCGCTCCGGAAAGACTTTTCCTACGGCGATGTAATCAGTCATGAAGAGTGGTTCTGCGCCACATACAACCAAATCATCTACCACCATCGCAACTAAATCTTCACCGATCGTGTCGTACTTTTGCATGAGACGAGCAATCTCGGTTTTTGTCCCAACACCATCCGTCGATGTGGCGAGTAGAGGGCGATTAAATTTCTTCAGAGCAGATACATCAAAGAGCCCGGCAAAACCACCGATATCTCCGATAACTTCTGAGCGACGGGCCTTTGCAAGATGCGCCTTCATTAATTCAACGGCGCGATCTCCTGCAACGATATCTACACCTGCGGCTTCGTACGAAGTCATTCGTATCGATTTACAATCTCAAGCAGATTCTTTCCGGCAGATAAGTCAGCTGGAATATCAATCGGGTACTCACCGGTGAAACAAGCGGTGCAAAGTTTTGACTCGGCGATCGTGGTGGCTGCCACCAAGCCCTCCATCGATACATATCCCAGCGAATCAGCACCGATCGAACGGCGGATCTCTTCAACTTCTAAGCCTGCAGCAATTAACTCGGCGCGCGAAGCAAAATCAATTCCGTAGTAACAAGGCCATTTAACTGGTGGCGACGAGATGCGCACGTGAATTTCAAGAGCACCTGCCTCACGCAACATGCGAATTAAGGCACGTTGGGTATTTCCTCGGACGATCGAATCATCTACAACAACGATGCGCTTTCCTTCAATCACATCACGCAGTGGGTTGAGTTTGAGGCGAATACCAAGTTGTCGAATCGTCTGACTCGGTTGAATAAAGGTGCGGCCCACATAGGAGTTCTTAACCAACCCGGCGCCGTAGGGAATCCCTGATTCGCGGGCGTAACCCACTGCGGCAGGTGTGCCAGATTCTGGGACAGGTATCACCAAATCAGCGGAAACCGGGTGTTCTTTAGCTAGTTGGGCGCCCAACGCTACGCGAGTTGTATGCACATTGCGGCCGGCGATCGAGGTGTCCGGGCGAGCGAGATATACATATTCAAAGATGCAGCCCTTAGGTTCAGGCTCTGCCCAACGAGTTGAACGAAGACCATTCTCATCAATGGCAATAAATTCTCCGCACTCAACTTCGCGTACGAAAGATGCTCCGACGATATCGAGTGCTGCAGATTCAGATGCAACAACCCAACCGTGATCCAATTTTCCGATTACAAGTGGGCGCACGCCATTGCGATCGCGTGCAGCATAAAGAGTGTGCTCATCCATAAATACCAAAGAGAAAGCACCTTTAAGCAGCGGCAAGATAGCGAGCGCAGAGCTCTCAAAATTCTTTCCCTCTTGAGCGGCGATGAGAGCAGTCATGATCTCAGTGTCGGTTGTGGCGTGCATGCCGTGATCGTTCTTTGGGGCAATCTTGCTTAAGGTCTCGGCCAGGTCGCCGGTGTTCGTTAAGTTTCCATTATGTGCGAGCGCTAACGTGCCGTGATTTGTAGAGCGCAGAGTTGGTTGTGCGTTGGCCCATGTAGAAGAACCAGTAGTTGAGTAGCGACAATGCCCAATCGCTAATTTTCCGGTAAGAGTCGCAAGATCATTTTCGGTAAAGACCTGCGAAACCAGTCCCATATCTTTATAAACAACGATGCGCTTGCCATCTGATGTTGCGATGCCCGCCGACTCTTGTCCGCGATGCTGTAGGGCATAGAGTCCATAAAAAGTTAGCTTCGCGACCTCTTCATCCGGTGCCCAGACACCAAATACGCCGCACTCATCTTGTGGACCCTTCTCCGCGCCAAAAGTCTCGAAGGTTAGCTTTCCATCGGGGCGGCGGGTCACTCTGTAATCCTAATTGTCTGCGCAGCCTGCTGAAACAATTGCGAGAGATCGGAGCGTTCCCCGCTTGCAGTGATTCGTCCATCGCGTAGCCCATCGCTCCACTCGAGAGTGCCTGCGATAAGTCCGAAAAATTCGGTGGCGCCCATTTCGACAACATTGGGAGGTGTCCCACGAGTGTGCTTGGGACCTTCGCAACATTGAATCGCTGCGTAGGGAGGAATGCGAAGTTCTACTGCGTGGCCGGGAGCAAGTTTGCTTATCTCTTCGAGGAGCGCTTTGACCTGCGATAAGACCTGAGGATCGCGCGCCATAACCGCCTCTTACCCGAAGAGCTTCGGCAGGGTTTGGGTGTGGGCTTGGCGCAGCTCATCCAATGGGATGGCTGCTCCATTGATCACAAGCGCGTCTCCACCAGAGATACCTAGCTCGTGGAGCGCGATTTCAAACTTCTCTGCGAGGACAGCCAGAGCGGCAAGGTGCTCAGCTTTAACGGTCACCAGTACGCGTCCGGGGGTCTCGGCAAAGAGTCCTGCGGCCACGCCACCCGGGATGTATTGAGCGGGTAGGTCGATGCTTGCCCCGATGCCGTTTCGAAGAACTGCCTCTGTCAGGGCCGCAGCCAAACCGCCATCGCTCAAATCGTGCGCGGACTCAAAGAGTGGTTGCCCCTCAAGGAGCAGGTTTATCAGGCGCATTTCAGTGGCGATATCCGGGGTGGGAGCGTGATCGCCCATTTGGCCATGTAGATGGGCCCACTCTGAACCGCTGAAGTTATCGCTGGTGTTTCCCAATTGAACGATCGACAAACCTGCGGCGGGGATCCCCATCTTGGTTCGGGTCGTGACATCTTGGATCACACCCAAGACTCCAATCACCGGAGTTGGAAGAATCGCGACGGCGCCAGTCTGATTGTAGAAAGAGACATTTCCGCCAGTAACTGGCAGTCCCATTTCTAGGCAGATATCCGCTAAACCGCGCACGGTTTCAGCGAATTGCCACATAACACCCGGATCTTCAGGAGATCCAAAATTCAAACAGTTAGTGACCGCGAGTGGCTTTGCACCAGTCGTTGCAATATTGCGGCAAGATTCAAGAAGCGCCAATTTTGCACCGTTATACGGATCGAGATAAGACCAGCGCGCATTGGCATCAGTTGAGATTGCCACGCCTAAGTTGGTGTTCTCGTCAATACGGATCATTCCCGAATCTTCAGGTTGCGAAAGAACAGAATTTCCCTGGACATATCGATCGTATTGATCAGTGACCCAGGACTTATCAGCGATATTTGGCGAAGCGATAAGAGCGAGCAATTCACGCTTAATGGATTCGGTGGAATCTAAAGTTGGAAGCGTGGTTGGGGTGAGCGTCTCGAGATACGCAGGCTTAGCGATCGGACGGTTATATACGGGTCCATCATGAGCCACTGTGCGCGGAGGAACATCAACAATTAGCTCACCATTAAAGGTGATCTCCAGATTTTTACCGTCGGTGACTTCACCGATGACGGTTGCGGTGACATCCCACTTCTTGCAGATCTTCATAAAGCGTGCCAGCTTTGATGGTTCGATGATGGCGCACATGCGCTCTTGTGACTCTGACATCAAGATCTCTTCTGGCGAGAGCGATGGATCGCGAAGTGGAACCTTCTCGAGCTGAATCGACATTCCGCCAGAACCTGCAGAAGCCAACTCACTCGTTGCGCAGGAGAGTCCAGCACCGCCGAGGTCTTGGATACCGATAACTAGATCTTCGGCAAAGATCTCTAAGGAACATTCGATCAAAACTTTTTCGGCGAAAGGATCGCCCACCTGCACTGCAGGACGCTTGGCTGCCTTACCTGAAGCAAAGGTCTCAGAGGCTAGAACAGATACGCCGCCGATTCCATCTCCACCGGTCTTTGCACCAAAGAGAACTACTAGATTGCCGGTGCCGTGAGCTGTAGCGAGTTTGATATCTTCGTGTCGCATAACGCCGACACAGAGCGCATTAACAAGTGGATTACCTGCGTAGGTTGGATCGAATACGACTTCTCCGCCGATATTTGGAAGGCCTAAGCAGTTCCCATACCCACCTACACCGGCCACAATTCCAGGGAGAACGCGGCGAGTATCCACGGCATCGGCTGGCCCAAAACGCAATGGGTCCATGATTGCGATGGGGCGCGCACCCATAGTCAAAATATCGCGAACAATTCCGCCCACACCCGTCGCTGCACCTTGATAAGGCTCAATAAAAGATGGGTGATTGTGCGACTCAATTTTGAAAGTGACCGCGTAACCCTGCCCGATATCTACTACGCCAGCGTTCTCGCCAATTCCAACTAGGAGAGCGTCAGAGTGAGGGGCCTTCTCGCCAAATTGCTTGAGGTGTACTTTCGAAGATTTGTACGAGCAATGTTCGGACCACATGACGGAGTACATGGCGAGTTCAGATGATGTTGGACGGCGTCCCAAAATCTCTTTAATGCGAGCGTACTCATCCTCTTTCAGACCGAGCTCACGCCAAGGTTGTGTCAGCTCCGGCTGCGCAGCAGCAACCGTAACGGTATCGAGTGCCATCAACGTCCCACCAAACTGTGCAATATGGATGTGAAAAAAGTTAGCCCATCTTCACTTGGACCTGTTAAGGATTCAATTGCCTGCTCTGGGTGTGGCATTACGCCGACAACATTTCCACGGGCATTGGTAATTCCAGCAATATCATTCTTAGAACCATTGGGATTTGAATCCGCGTAGCGCAGGACTACGCGACCCTCAGATTCCAACTCATGAAGAGTTTGCGCACTCGCTTGAAACGAACCTTCACCATTCTTAATGGGAATAACTAAGCGATCACCCTTGGTGTAACCAGATGTCCATGGAGTAGATGCGTTCTCAACGAT
>Ga0208387_1000417_pt1 | contig 12270 bp, 23 predicted proteins | sample CryBogCBH27Jul09_FD_184611 | JGI IMG/M metagenome (GOLD analysis project Ga0208387, IMG submission 184611) | Freshwater microbial communities from Crystal Bog, Wisconsin, USA - CBH27Jul09 (SPAdes) | ecosystem: Environmental > Aquatic > Freshwater > Lake | place: Crystal Bog, Wisconsin, USA...
TCGCTATAAGCAGATGGGAAACGCGGTAGCCGTGCCGGTGGTAAGTTGGTTGGTCAATCGGCTTATGGAGGTAGCAAATGACTTGGATTAAACTAGATGACGGATTTCCCACCAACCCTAAAATCTTGCCGTTAAGTGATGCAGCTTTTAGGCTTTACATTGAAGGCTTGTGCTACTCAGGCAAGTACCTCACCGATGGACTACTAAACGAGGTCATCGTCAAGCGAATGGGTGATCCTGAGGAGCTAGTTGAGGCTGGCATTTGGGAAGAGGTCGAAGGCGGTTATCAAATCGTCAATTACACCGAGTACCAAACCCCTAAAGCCGAGGTTGAGAGAAAAAAACAATTATCTCGAAATAGGGGGTTACGCTACAAAATTATTCAAGAAGGTTTGATCCCATTTACAGAACAAGAGGTTTTAGAAAAATGGGGAACTGATTGCCATATCTGCGGAGAGCCGATAAATCTTGATGCTCCAAGACATAGCAAAGAACCCGGTTGGAGAAAAGGTTTACATCTAGACCATGTAATTCCTGTAACTGCTGGTGGCCCGACTACCCTAGAAAATGTAAAACCTGCTCACGCGGTTTGCAATTTAAGCAAAAACAATTTTCAGAGAAACGCAGAAAAAACGCAGCCAGATAACAGAATACAGATTACAGATACAGAGATAAAAAAGACTTCATCAAACAAGTTTGATGATTTTTGGTCTGCCTACCCAAGAAAGGTTGGAAAGCGGGATGCCGAACGCGCTTACACGCGGGCGTTGAAGGTGGCTTCCTTTGAAGAAATCCTTGAAGGAGCTAAACGCTACGCGGCAGATCCAAACCGAACTGCTGAATTTACGGCTCATCCGGCAACTTGGCTGAATCGTGGGTCATGGGCAGACGAACCGTTACCCCCTAGAACGCCCACAAACGGCTCTCAGAGGCTTGTAACCACTCCAACCGCTACACCGCCTAGATTCTCCTCAGAAGATCAGCCACAGGGCGCTCCTATGCCCGATTCGGTAAGGGCGCTTTTGGGGCGTTTGAGCGATTTGCACCAGTAAGTAATCTGTGCCACCATTTTCTGTAAGAGTTACAAGATCAGGGGGATTTATGAAAACTCTTCGAGTACGCAAAGCAAGCGATGTAAGCCTTGGCGATGTAATTTATTTTGCCGGTCAGCACCTCATGGTAACCGACATTGAGGTTTATCGCTTTGGGCGCGAGCTACATCTACAAGAGCAAACAGGTCGCACCACAGTCCGATTTTTTGCCGATTACGAAACACTCAGTATTGAAGGGTGATTAAGTTTTCGGTGGAAGGCACACCGATTCAGCAAGGCTCTATGCGCCATATTGGGCATGGAAGGATGATCCACAACAAGGCGGTAGAACTAGCCGCGTGGCGGGCAGATATAGCCTCTGCCGCTAAATTAGCCGGTTGCACACCAATCCTCGACCCGATTGCGATAACTATGAGATTTCGAGTCAAGCGCCCCAAGTCGGTTAAGCGTGACTACCCAACGGTAGCTCCCGATCTGGACAAATACATCCGAGGAGTCAATGACGGGCTAACGGGCGTGGCGTTCGCAGATGACTCACAGGTAATTAAGATAATCGCCAGCAAGGAATACTCGGATACGCCGGGCGTGGATATCGAAATTAGCGAAGGTTTCGATTGCCTTTAGAACATCTGTTCGATTATAACGATTTGGTAACAATCCAAGAAATCTGCCAAATATTCTTCCAATCTGCTTGACTCAGGCGTATTGTTCTTCTTGTCAGGGCAAACGACCCCGATAAAACTGGAGGCAAGAAATGAACATCTACACAAAGAACATTGCTGAACTTCTTAATGTTTCTGTTGAAGAAGCAAAGAAAGTTCAAGACTACATTGATGAAGAAATTGGTTTTGATTACTCAGAATGTTCAACACGCCAATTCAACAATGCAGTTAAGCAAGCCGTTAAAGAAATGGCGGTTGCATAAATGGCAACGCGCAAAGAAGTTATTGAGGATATTTCATTTGATCTTGGAGTCATTATTCGCAAGTTTGAAAGTGACTTAGAAAATCTCAAGCATCTAAAAAATGTTGTTGATACTTGGGAATCGTCAGGTGAGTACGAAGGAGAGTTGCAATTCAAAATATCTGAAACTCTGCTTGGACTTACCAATAATTCTAATTGGATTGCTTATGCGGGTTCGGCTATTCGCAAGGCAGGTGCATAAATGATCGCGCTACTTTTAATCGGCATACCCGTACTAGGCGGGGCATTGTTACAACTCGTATTCTTTATTGAGGAGGCCCTGAATGGCTAAGTTTATGTGCAAGGAAAATCATTGGAAAATTGACGGCACAAAACTTGTGCTTGATACTCCCGAAGGTCAGGAAATTGTTGAGCAAATGGTTAAGGCTATTCAGGCTCGCGTTCGTTTGGCGATCTACGGGGAAATTTGCGCCCTTGATCTTACAACGCGCCGTAAGCAGATTGTGAAGAACGGACTAGAGAACTCGCTCTTGCAGGTGCAGGATCTTTGCGCGCAGATTGCGTTGGGTCAGTAATGAATAAAAAAAATATTAAGCGCGCCAAAGAAGCGTTGGAAAGAAATAAAAGGCTGATTGAAAATAGTCGCTTAGGAATTCCTAGCGAAAAATCCAACACTTACAAGGTTGGCAAGTCTCCATCTAGTTACAAGGAGACAAAATGAGAGCCACTTCTATCCAAGCGCAGATCAAAGCCGCGCCGCGCGTACCTACTTACAAATCCCTTGTTTTCAACCTTATCCTTGGTCGCGGAGAACACGGGGCAACAGATCAAGAAATACAAAATGTCCTGATGATGAGTGGCGATACCGTTCGCCCAACTCGGGGCAAGTTACTCAAGGATGGCTTGATTTACGATTCCGGCAAAACTCGCAAGAATGAAAACGACAATGACTGCATTGTTTGGGTTGCATCCACCATCTCACAGACAGGACTTTTCTAATGCCTCAGTACGAATACCGATGCCCTGCCGATCAGTCCATGATTGAGATGTACCAATCCTTTGAAGATAGCTCTATACCTAACTGCCCGCAGTGCGGTCAGCAGATGAGCAAGCAGTTCCAAGCAACGCCCGCAGTATTTCGCGGTACAGGTTGGGGAGGTCAGTAATGAATCCTGATGTGTGCTACGAACACGGCAATACCTGTGACGAAAAGGGTTGCCTCTGCTTGGTGTTAATGAAAGAAGATTGCGAGCAATGTTTAGAGGAGGCCAAATGATTCTTGGTTATCTTGGAATGGCAACAGGTATGTTCTTGATGTGGATTTGGCTCACTCAAGGATCGCCGTCAAGCCGTAGGAACAAACCTACAGAAGCGCGTTGCGTTCATTGCTCAAAGGTGTATTACACCGCAAATAAATATTTAAGAACCCCTAACTATTGTGAGGATTGCAAATGATTATTGGACTATCTGGGTACGCTCAGGCCGGCAAAGATACAGTTGCCAACATTCTCGTTCAGCATCACGGCTATAAGCGCGTAGCGTTTGCCGACAAGATCAGGGAGTGCTTGTTTGCGCTTGACCCGATCATCGCGGTACGAGCTGAGTACCCGCTTCATCTCTCAGAATACTTTGATGATTTTGGTTGGGAAGCCGCCAAGAAGATTCCCGAGGTTCGCCGATTGCTTCAGGTGTTAGGTACTGAGGTGGGCCGCAAGATTATTGACCCGCAGTTATGGATTGAGATGGCGCTTGGCAATGTTGAGGCTGGCGATAAAGTTGTAGTCACAGATGTTCGATTTCCGGATGAAGCGCAAGAGATCAAGTGGATGTTTGGAGAAGTGTGGCGCATAAATCGCCGAGGAATCTACGCTGCTAATGAACACAGTTCTGAAACCGCTATGGATGATTGGATCTTTGACCGCACAATAGATAACTCGGGTGATCTTCAGATGCTTGAAGAGCTAGTGGATGATCTAGTTTTATGAATACAGAGTGGAATATAGGCAGGTGTAAATCCTGCGGTGAGTGGGTTGTATTTGACCGCGCTTGCTCGGCTTGCTCTACAATAACGGCACGACCAAAGAAAGGGGATGCAGAAATGCAGACTACAATCAATGGAGGCACACGATGAGCGCACTAGGACAGGCGGCGATTGGTTCGCGCTGAGATTCAAGGCTCGATTCCTTTTAGTAGCGGCAATAGCCGTAGGACTCGCGCTCGCTAACCCGTCATACGCTTTAGCTCCAAAGCAAATGTTGGTGCAACGAACACCAATGGCGGCAAAGCAATATGCCAAACTACAATTAAATAATTACGGGTGGGCAACTCAATGGGGTTGCTTGCAGACTCTTTGGCAAAATGAATCCAACTGGAGACCTGATGCCAAGAATCACACGCCCGTTAAAATGCTAATCAACGGTAGGTGGATCAAGTTCTATGCTGGAGGAATCCCGCAGAGGCTAGGTCTTAACCCGAGGGCAACTGTTGAAAAGCAAATCCAAGTAGGGCTGAACTATGTCCGGGATAGGTATGGTTCTCCCTGCAAGGCTTTACAGTTCTGGCATAGCCATTACTGGTACTAAAGTTCCTAGTGCCGTTCCACTAGGACAATAGGGCGGTTGAGCAGAGATCCCTCCAGTTCTCAGCTCCCGCCCTTTTTAATTACAATGGTGTAAGGTATCCCCATGACCACAATCGCGGCGATACAGTACGAAGATCGAGTGGTCATTGGCACAGATAGCCAAGTCACATCAACTCGCAAATACTCTCATCCTCGGATGGCAAAGATCACCGAGCGCGGTCAATACTTAATTGCCGGTGCAGGACTTAGTTCTGCTTGCGATATCGCGCAACATATTTGGACTCCACCAACTCCAACGGCGGCAGATAAGAAAGACCTTTATCACTTTATGATCGCCAAGGTAGTTCCATCTCTCAAGCAATGTTTTAAGGATAACGATTTCAAGTTAGAGGATGATAAAGATGAAGAAACCCGATTTGCCTTCCTCATCGCCATTGGTGGTGAAGTGTTTGATTTGGCTGACGATTTTGCCGTTAGCCTTGACGGTAGTGGTCATTACGCTATTGGATCGGGTTCTAGCCTCGCTCTTGGCGCGCTGGCACATGAAGCAACTCTTGAAGAGGCATTGGAAATAGCCGCAAGCAAAGACCCATATACCTCAGCTCCGTTTTATTTTTACGAGCAGGTGAAGCGTGGATAAGCAAGTAGCGGAAACAGTTTTAGAGCGAGCTAAGGGATACTGCGAAGTTTGCGGTTTGCCCGGCGATGACTTTGCCCTGCACCATAGGCGCTTGCGCTCTCAAGGCGGTTTAGATCAAGTTTGCAATCTCATTGCAGTCCACCACGCTTGCCACAATCTCGGCACAAACAGTATTCACAATCAACCTGCAAAGGCGAAAGTGAAAGGTTGGATTTGCCCATCGTGGGCTGACCCCGCCGAATATCCTTATCATCTGCCAGATGGTCGGATAGTACGATTATCAAATGAAGGCACTTACGAAAAGTTGGAGGCATAATGGCAACAATCACAGTTAGCGGAAATGTAGGAACAGATCCCGAGATTAAATTCTATGACGGAAAGAACGGCTCATTTGGTGTTGCCCGTTTCTCTCTTGCCTATACACCGCGCGAGAAAGATAAGGCAGGTAATTGGGCAGATGGAATCACTACTTGGTTCTCTGTTTCAGTTGTTGGAAAGCAAGCAGAACTCGTTGCCGACTCCATCTCAAAGGGTCAGCGTGTTCAAGTTACTGGCGCATTTAAGCAGTCAAACTACACCGCCAAAGACGGAACACAAAAGCAAGGATTAGAGATAAAGGCCGATAGCATTACTCTTGAACTTGTCGGCGCGAAGAAGTCGAAGTCAGTAGCAAACGATGAACCTGAGTGGTCATCATGGAACTAATTGACTCTAAAACTGTCTGCGAGATTTTGGAGATTACCAAGAATAATCTCCATCAACTTCAGCACCGCAAGCGTTTGGTGTGGGCTGAAAAGAAAGGCAAGCAGGTTTATTACAACCGCGCTGATGTAGAAGCATTGAAGGCTAAACGCTCAAAGTGAAATGCGCTAACTGCCGCCGTCATTCTGAAAGACCGATTTGCGAATCGTGCTGGAATTTTGCGGTAGAGCAGTTGCGTGTATTTCCTAAGCGTTATCACGAATTAGAAGATGAGCTATTGCCATCTAACGGCGCACAGGGCGAACGAGTTTCGGGTTCTAAAACCCCACCGCTACCTCTACGCATAGAAACTTTACATCTTCGCACCGGAGGAATATCAACGCCCTTGATTAAACACGAAATTGAAATGCGTAAGACTCGACAAGAAACTCGGATCACTTGGCGCGGAGAAGAGATCAACCGTATAACCAAGACTTGCGAGTATCACATCAAGCGCGAGCAATGGAGTTTTACCCAATACGGAGATGTAGCTGATCTTGCGACTACGATCATCAGTATCAGCAATAAGATCAACTTTGTTCTAGGGCACAAGTCTGAGGATATTGTTATCGGCTCTTGCCCTACGATTGATGAAGCCGGAAAGCCTTGCAACGCCAAACTCAAGGTCAATCCTCAAATGCGTACAACCACCATTACCTGCCGAGTTTGCAATACCACTTGGGATTCAACCCAATGGAGATTGTTAGGAAAGATGCTAGATGCCTAAGCGTATAGTGATGTTCTCAGGCGGTATTGGGTCTTGGGCTACTGCAAAGATTGTTGCTGAACGCTATGGCACAGATGATCTTTACCTTGTCTTTGCTGATGTGAAGGGTAACTCTGACGATCCTCATGTTGGAGAAGATGAAGATACTTACAAGTTTATTGATGCTGCGGTTGCCAATATCGGCGGTACTTATGTGTATCTCAACGAAGGCCGAGATATTTGGAAACTCTTTGAAGATCAAAAGTTTCTTGGAAACAATCGCGTAGCCAACTGCTCTAAACTTCTTAAACAACGCCCTGCGCGTAGATGGCTTAAAGAACATTGTGATCCAGCCGATACGGTTATCTATGTAGGAATTGACTGGACTGAAACTCATCGTCTGCCAGCAATCGTTAAGAATTATTTGCCGTATAAAGCAGAAGCGCCTTTATCTGAACCGCCATACCGCGACAAAGATGAGTTGATTGAGTGGGCTAAGTCTGAAGGCTTACCAATACCGCGCTTGTATCAGATGGGATTTGCCCATAACAACTGCGGTGGAGGATGTGTTCGCGCCGGGCAGGGTCAGTTTAAGAAGCTACTTGAAGTCATGCCAGAACGCTTCGCCACTTGGGAAGCCAAAGAACAACATCTTCGAGATGTGATTGGCAAAGATGTGGCTATCCTCAGCGAAGTAGTGGCTGGCGTTAAGAAGCCATTGCCCTTGATTGAGTTGCGCCGAAGAGTAGAAGATTCTCCAACGCTTATTGATGAGTTTGATATTGGCGGTTGCGCTTGTTTTGTAGATTTTGAGGATGACGATGCCGAGAATTAACGCCGTACAAGCCTCTCTGCTTTACAAGGTTACAACTCGCACCGTCTATCGCTGGATTGAGCGCGAGCAGATAAAATCCTATGACGGTTGGTACGAGCTAGATGACTTACAGGATGCGTATGAGAAGTTACCTCATCGCCAGCGGATTTGACTTTATTTCTTATGTCACTTATTCTCTCTATAATTGGTAGGCGTGTAACTAGGATAGGATGATGATTACCGCCGAAGCCACTCTTGAAGAGATAGACGAAGCTTTAGAGCATTTACGCGAACGCTTACAAGATCGCTATGGCAATCGCCTGACCTATCAGCAGAGGCAGTTATATCTTTCTAGCGTAGATGATCTTTTAGATGCTCGCTTAGCGCTTCAACAAAATAACCTGTAAGATTTAATTATGGCTTACACCGAAAAAGAACGCGCTGAAGCTCTAGTTACACTAGAGGCTAATGGCGGCAATGTTCTACAGACTGCTTCCCAATTAGGCATAGGCGAAGCAACTTTACATCGTTGGATAGCCGAAAACTCCGAAAATGGAGACCATAAAAGCAATTTGGCAGTAGCCACCGCAGAACTTATCCCTGAAACTAGGGAATCATTTATCTCAGAATTAAAGACACTACGCAACAAAGTTTTACGCCATCTTGACGGAATTGTAGAAGATCTTAAAGCGCGAGAAGCCGCAATTACTTTGGGCATATTGATTGACAAGACCGAACTCCTAGAAGGCAACGCTACGAGTCGAACTGCCGTAGTCGGAAATGGGGAGACCGTTGATGAAGCAATTAAGCGACTCAGCGCAGAGCTTGAATCCCGACCTGACCGCACTTCGCTACCTGAAGTGGCATCATCCTCAGAAGGGTCTAGCGAGGCTGAACCAACTCCCACCGGAGGGGAACTGGTCTAACTGGCTAGTAATGGCTGGTCGAGGCTTTGGCAAGACTCGCCTCGGTGCAGAATGGCTTGCCGCTAAAGCAGTCAGAAATGATGGCGTTCGCTGCGCTATCGTTGCGCGTACCTTCTCAGATACTCGAAATGTCTGCGTAGAAGGCGTATCAGGAATCCTCGGTATCTTGCGTGAATACGATGCCGTCAAGGATTGGAACAAATCCAACGGCATCCTCACGCTCAAGAACGGCAGTATCATTCAGACCTTCTCGGCTGATACACCTGATTCCCTTCGTGGCCCGCAGTTCCACTTTGCTTGGACTGACGAACTTGCCGCTTGGCAATATGACGATACTTGGAACCAACTGCAATTCGGCTTGCGTTTAGGCGATCACACTCAAACTGTTATCACCACAACGCCTCGCCCAACTAAACTCATCAAAGACCTTGTTAAGCGTGAATCCACAGTAGTTACGCGCGGATCAACCTTTGATAACGCTGAGAACCTTTCCCAATCTGCCCTGCTTGAGATGCAGGAACGATACGCAGGAACTCGCCTCGGTCAGCAAGAACTATTCGGCGCAATCCTTGATGATAACCCAGGGGCGCTTTGGTCGCGTGGCTTGTTAGAAACTGCTCGAGTTAAAGAAGCTCCAACGCTCACACGCGTAGTTGTCGGTATTGACCCTGCCGTAACAAGCGGCGATGAATCAGACTCCACAGGTATCGTGGTTGCCGGTATGACCCCTGATGGTCACTATTACATTCTTGCTGATTACACCCTCAAGGCTTCGCCCCAAGTATGGGCTGAGAAAGCCGTATATGCCTTTGAACTACACAAAGCAGACCGCATCATCGCTGAAACGAATAACGGCGGCGATTTGGTAGTTCATCTATTGCAACAAGTAAAGAACACAGTTCCGGTAAAGAAAGTCACCGCATCACGCGGTAAAGCAGTACGAGCAGAACCTATCGCCGCGCTCTCTGAGCAAGGCAAACTTCACATGGTCGGATACTTCCCCGAACTAGAAGATGAGTTATGCGAGTACGAACCGGGTGTGAGTAGTAAATCGCCCGACCGCATGGATGCAATGGTCTGGGCAGTAACAGAACTGAGTGAAGGCTCAAATGCGCTGAATTACCTTTCTGCGCTTGCGGTGTTCTGCCCTAATTGCAGGATGCCAGCACCTAAGTCCACCCGAATCTGCCCGAAATGCAACACACCTATTGGAGAACCTGATGCCATCACAAGCGATAAGCCAAACGCCTGATCCGCTTAACATTACAGTTCGCCAATCTCAGGAATGGGCTATCACTTTCTCCTATACAGATTCAACTGGAACGCTGATCTCTTTGGCTGGTTATACGCCAATCCTTCAGTTCCGTACATCTGCGCTCGCTAAGACAACTGCGCTATCTCTTACAGTTAGCAACGGCATTACTTTTAACCCTAACTCACTCCCACAGGTGCAGATTGATACCGTCATTAACTGCGCGCCGGGCAAGTACGAGTGGGATCTCAAACTCACGCCTTCTTCTGGCGCTGCTATCTTCTTAGGTCGCGGAACTGTTCAAGTAGATGCTGAGGTTTCTCGATGACCGATAACATCAATGTAAGCCCGGTTACGCCTCAGATTGTTGTCTCTGCTGCTGGCGCTCGCGGTGTTCAAGGAGCTACTGGAACACAGGGCGCGCAGGGCGTACAAGGCACACAGGGTGTTCAAGGCACTCAAGGTATTCAGGGCGTACAGGGAACTCAAGGCGTACAGGGCAATCAGGGAACTCAAGGACTTCAGGGAATCCAAGGCACACAAGGAATTCAAGGTGTGCAGGGAACTCAAGGAACACAGGGAGTCCAAGGACTTCTTGGCTTGCAGGGAACTCAGGGAACTGTTGGTATTCAGGGAACGCAAGGAATCCAAGGCACACAGGGAATCCAAGGTGTTCAAGGTACTCAGGGTCTATTGGGCTTGCAGGGTACACAAGGAACTCAGGGCGTACAGGGCAACACAGGTATTCAGGGCGCGGTAGGTACACAAGGCACAACTGGAACGCAAGGCACACAGGGCGTTCAAGGTGTTCAGGGTACTCAAGGCGTTCAGGGATTGCTCGGCTTGCAGGGCGTTACTGGCGCTCAGGGCATGACTGGCTCACAAGGAACAACGGGAACTCAAGGCGCAACAGGTACACAAGGAACTGTTGGCACACAGGGAACTATTGGCTCGCAGGGCGTTCAGGGTGTTCAAGGCAGCCAAGGTACAAATGGAATTCAGGGTACTAACGGAACTCAAGGCATCACCGGACTTCAAGGATTGCAAGGCAATCAAGGCACAACAGGTATTCAGGGTTCAGTTGGCGCACAAGGCACTCAAGGAGTGCAGGGTGTTCAAGGAACACAAGGTTTGCAAGGCGTTCAAGGAATTGTTGGCCCGATTGCATCTAACAACGCGCACGCTTCTGCTCGCGTTGCAACAACCGCCGATCTTAACGCTACATATACTGCTGGTTCTGCCGATCAAGGCGGTGGCTATGGTATTGGCGCAAAACTTACGCACAATACAAACGGTGCTATTTCGATTGACGGCGTATCGCTATCTCTCAATGATCGCGTTCTTGTTAAGAATCAGACAAACGCTCTTTACAACGGTATTTATACGGTCACAACAGTTGGCACATTTGGAACGCCTTATGTTCTCACCCGCGCTACTGACTACAACAACTCAACGGCTGGTCAGGTTGAATATGGCGATTATCTTTATGTAGTTGCTGGCAGCACTCAATCAGGTCAAAACTTTATTCAATACAATACTGGCACAGGCACTAATGGCTACATCATTATTGGTACAGATCAGATTCTCTTTGCTCAGACTTCTGGCGCTGGCCCACAAGGAACTCAAGGCCCAATCGGAGCGCAGGGCGTAACTGGTACGCAGGGTACGATTGGTATTCAAGGTGCTATCGGTACTCAAGGTTCAACAGGCGCACAAGGATTTACGGGCGTACAAGGAACTAGCGGTACAAACGGAACGCAGGGAACAACAGGCGCTCAGGGTACTGCTGGATTTGTCGGATCTAACGGCGCGCAAGGAACAACAGGCGCGCAAGGTACTACTGGTACTCAGGGTACTCAAGGAACAACTGGTAACACAGGTTCTCAAGGCACTATCGGTCTCCAAGGAATCACAGGAGCTACTGGCTCACAAGGTACTACTGGCTTACAGGGTTCAACTGGTGCAACAGGATCAACTGGCGCGCAGGGAACTTCTGGAACTAACGGCGCACAGGGTACAACGGGGGCGCAAGGAACTACTGGCGCGACTGGCTCTCAAGGAACAACAGGTACTCAGGGTCTAACTGGTATTCAGGGAACAACTGGAACTCAGGGCGCTATAGGTACTCAGGGCTTCACAGGCTCTCAGGGAACGCTTGGAACTCAAGGTGCTACTGGTACTAACGGAACTAACGGCTCACAAGGTACAACGGGTACTCAAGGACTCACCGGACTTCAAGGAACAACAGGCTCAACAGGTTCACAGGGAACAACGGGCTTGCAGGGAACTACTGGCGCAACAGGTTCAACTGGATCACAGGGAACTACTGGTAGCCAAGGTGCTACTGGATCAACTGGTAGCCAAGGAACAACTGGCTTGCAAGGTATTCAGGGAACTCAAGGGCTTCTCGGAACTCAAGGACTTCAAGGAACTACTCCTGCCGTTGTTATGCAGCAATGGCGCTACACCGCAACAGGTGGCGAAACAACCCTTTCAGGCACAGACGGATTCTCAACAACTCTGAGCTATGTAGTTGGAGCTGAGCAGGTATTCATCAACGGCGTACTTCTAGAGCGCGGAGTGGACTACACCGCAACCACAGGTACTTCGATCACTGGACTTACTGCTCTCGTT
>Ga0208387_1000424_pt1 | contig 12203 bp, 16 predicted proteins | sample CryBogCBH27Jul09_FD_184611 | JGI IMG/M metagenome (GOLD analysis project Ga0208387, IMG submission 184611) | Freshwater microbial communities from Crystal Bog, Wisconsin, USA - CBH27Jul09 (SPAdes) | ecosystem: Environmental > Aquatic > Freshwater > Lake | place: Crystal Bog, Wisconsin, USA...
ATATGATGATGAAAAAATGTGGCAGGCATGGATAGCAGGATATAAATTAGGTCGTGACAACGCCTATAAAAGAAAAGATATCCCTATTGAAACCTTTACTATATTAAAAAGAGAAAATAAAGAGCCACAATATTTGTATATTCATCTAAATGCAGTAGGTGATTATTTTATTAAAAAACTTGATGATTGTTATGGATGTAAATATATAGGCAAAATTAAACTAGAAATGGAAGAATGAAACAGCCATATCACAAAAAATATTTAACTACTGAGCAAGTCACTGCAATTAAACACGCGTTGAAGACTATGCCAATACCAAAAGTTGCTAAAGTATTCGACATGCCAAAGGCCAACATAAGAAACATATACCTTGGCGTTACGTATAGAAACGTAGGTGAGCAATGACTTGTTTATGGTTCATGATTTATGTAACTACATTTTTAGGTGGAGTTGCATGCGGGTGGTTATTACACGATGAACTCAAGTGATGGCCCGCGTACTCATCAATCACTATCGCAACATAGCTATTGAGTGCAGCCGAAAAGCTAAGTGGTCAGTCCTGGTAGTAGGATGGGCGCCTGTGCATCGCGTGAAGGTACTTAACAGTCAAGTTGATAGAGAGTGGAAAGAGTACGACTACGATTTGAATAGTGCGATTGATCGTATGATTAATAGCATGATTGAAAACAATGCAAAGAAAGAATTGTTAAACTTAAGAGGAAGTAAAGATGGCAGAACCAAAAATACATAAAAGCAAAAAACATCGTGATCCGTTTAAAACAAAAACGGGAAAAGATAACTTAAAAGCATTGTCAATCAAAAGGCTTTATGAGTTATTAGACAAGGCTGAAGAGAAAGGCAAGAAGCGTCATAAGATAGCCAAAGAGATTGTACGTAGGACACCGTTATGAAATATCTTTCAGTATGTAGCGGTATAGAAGCGGCAACAGTAGCATGGCATCACATGGGTTGGGAGCCAGTAGGATTTTCAGAGATCGAAAAATTTCCAAGCCAATTATTAAATCATCATTATCCAAATGTCACTAACTATGGTGACATGACAAAATACAAGGAGTGGAAATTAAATGACACAATCGGACTTTTGGTCGGAGGAACACCATGCCAATCATTCTCAGTCGCAGGACTCAGAAAAGGGCTTGAAGATCCAAGAGGCAATCTCATGCTTACCTATCTCGGAATTGCAGACCATTTTAAACCAAGGTGGATTCTATGGGAAAATGTACCAGGCGTTCTCTCTAGTAACGGAGGAAAAGACTTTGCCTGCTTCCTTCAAGGGTTGGCTGAACTCGGGTATGGGTTCGCCTACAGAGTTCTTGACGCTCAGCATTTCGGAGTGCCACAAAGACGCAAGCGTGTGTTCGTTGTCGGATGTCTTGGAGACTGGCGAGGTGCCGCCAAAGTATTATTTGAGTCAGAAAGCCTGTGCGGGGATATTACACAGAGCAGACAAAAGAGGGAAGAAACTTCCGAATATGTTGCGGACTGCGTTGGAACTCTCCTCGCAAGAGACCATAAAGGAATAGACAATTACGATCATACTAAAATGATTGCAAGAAGCGTGAGTGCTATTGATCTTAAAGATGTATCAAAGACATTGACTGCATCATATGGTATGGGAGGTGCAGATTTAGATATTAAGCCATTAGTATTAGAGCCAAATAAAGCTTATGGTTTTGAGCCTGGCATTACAAAACGAGAAGGCAATCCATCAAGATTTTCAGAAGAGATATCACCAACACTAAGAGCGCAAATGGGAGATAATCAAGTAGCAGTTGCTTACAATATTACTTTTTGTGATGCGAATGGTAAAAGAAAAGATAGGCCTAATGGCGGTTTATATGTAAACGAAACTGATACATCAAATACTTTAACTAAGGCTGGTATTGGCACTAACGCAATTCAAAATATGCGCGTTAGAAGATTAACACCAATGGAATGCGAAAGACTCCAGGGCTTTCCTGATAACTATACAAACACACCAACATCAAGCGACACCACTCGATATAAAGCATTAGGCAATTCAATGGCAGTGCCAGTCATGAAATGGATTGGTGAAAGAATTAATGATATTACTTAGATACTTTGTATAGCAAAAAGCGCAATATATTAAACACAAACTAACTTGTATTGAATAGATTACATACAAAGGCGTTTGTGTAACAAAAATGGTTATTTTTTACATGCAAAGTGTATTAAATATTAGAACGATTGATCTATCAAGGAGAACATTATGTGGACTAAGCCAGCTGCAACTGAAATGAGATTTGGTTTCGAAGTTACTATGTACGTAATGAATAAGTAATACACACGATACACATTCAGGGGAGCTTCGGCTCCCTTTTTTGTTGCCTATTTTTTAATCAGATATCCATACACCTATATTTTTACCATGTCAACGTATTTATTATTTTTTTTTTTACTATTTTCTATATATATTTAATCCATTTTAACTTATAGTTACATCACTGCAACGTTATGCAGCATTTAAATAAAAGGAAAATATATGAAAACATTAGTACAAAACACAGTAGTAGATACATTAGGTTTACTCTTAGCTCAACAAGCCGATATCACAGCAAAGATTGACGCTATCAAGTCTCAACTCAAAGAATCAGGCGCTGGCATATACGAAGGTGCAATGTATAAGGCCAACGTTATTGTTGCTAACTATTCAACAGTTGACTACAAACAAGTCTTTGCAGAATGCTCAGTTCCAGCTGAAGTTATTGCTCGCAATACCAAAACACAAGAACGTGTTTCGTTAAAAGTAACTTCAAGATAAGGGGCCAATAGTGAAAACATTTTCAAGATCACAATTAAAAAGAGCTATGGGTAAAAAATACCCTGGCATATGGCTCAAGGACTCAGAGTATTTTAACGGCTCTAAAAGCGCGTTATGGACTGGCGAAGGTTCATATATGCCCGACGAAGATGAAGCGTTTAATCACTATCGCCGTGACTTTGAGATGGGTATTCATCCTGAGTTGTATGCATACCTTAACGCACGCGGCTGGCATTGTGAGTGGTATGACGGCGGCACAATTTTAATCTATAAAAACTAAGGAGACTAATATGGGAACAAGAGCAGTTTATACATTCAAAGATGAGAGCGGTTCATACAGCGTTTACAAGCACTACGATGGTTATCCTGAAGGTGAGGGCGGCGGCTTTGGAGCTTACGGCTTTATCAAGGCCGCTAAAGCTTATGCCTGGGAACTTCCACGATTCGATGCATCAGAGTTCGCAGCAGCATTCATCGCAGCAAATAAGACTCAAGCAGGCGGTGACGTATATCTTACTTATGGCCACGAAGAACACGGCGACCTTGAGTATAGATATGAAATATCAGCAGATAAAGACAAGCTTATAGTTAAAGTATTTAAAGGAGAAGATTACGACGAAGATTCACGCAAGCAAATATATTCACCACACGGGGAGGTAATACTATGATTTCAACTAAAGATATTAAGAAGGGCATGCCAATCAAACTTAAAAGTGGTTGGTGTGCTGTGATGATGGACAACAGACGCGGTAACATTCGCATGGCTGAAGTAGACGGCATATTCAAAGAGATTGGCAGCATCTATGCATCCGAGATCATTGAAGCGTTCGTAGACGGTAAATGGCAGCACGTAACTCACTCAATGCGCAAGGGCCACGCTGAGATACCTAACTTCTTATATGGAGGGTTTTAATATGGCCCAGCCAACGCTTCCAGAGCTTATAGAAGCCCTTAAAAAGATAGATAAGATAGTTATAGTCAAAGTAGGGGGAAAATAAGAATTAGGGCCTTAAATGGCCCTTTTTTTTGATAGCAATATCCGTGCCAGCTATATAAAAATAATTGAAAATATTTACATTAAAGTATTGCAATTCAGTCCATTTTAATTCAATATTACATCTACGGACACATTGATCCGCATAACTCTAAGGAGACAGTAAAATGGCAGCAAAAAGATATATAGTTAGATTGTTTGGTTTAGGTGGAGAATTAGCTATGACTACATCAGAAAACCCATGGCATCCAAATACATGGTCCACAGAACGTGGTGACCTTGTGCAAGTATATGACAGCTTGGAAGACGACTTTCTTCCTGACTACTACATTCAAAGAGATGGTGAATAATGTTTAACTCAGAAGAATTTATTAATCAAATATCAGCCGAGATACCGAAAGACTCGGCTGACGAGCTTCACATTCTAGTTGAAGACGTTATAGGATGGGTAGGCAAGACTTTAGAAGATTTAAACGGTTACAGCACTAAAGATTTATGCCGTTACTTCATTGAAGCAGCTCAGTACAGAATCGATGATGACCGTAACACGATGAAAGAACTTAGATGTTTCGAGCAGTTGCTTGCTTTTTTTAAAGAAGAGCTAGACAAAATTGATGACTTTATTTTATCAAACAGGAGAGACTAACATGGAACAAAACGACTTAGAATTCTTAAAACAATACATCGAGAGCCGTGCTAAGCACGGTTACTCTGATGAAGAGTTATTTGAGATGCAAGCATCATTCGGCCCAGACGAAGAAGTTGTTGACATCTTTACTGGCAAAACAATCAACATCTGGGGATCAAAATGATTAAAGACATATTGCATTTTGGTAAGTGGAAGACGATGCATAGCATCTGGGATCGCATGAAGATGTATAAGTACACGCATCCAAAGATGATTAAATTTGCTAAGATAGCTATTGTTGTGATTGGCGTGTTTATGTTGATCAATCACTTAGTAAACAAACATCACGGTAGATAACTTGCATTCAATCGTTAATCTGTTAATATCTCATATAGATCACTTAGACATGATCTTGTTGCTGGTGCCATTAGTTTTGTTGTTACTAATGGTGCTGGTAGCAATCATTCAAGTTGAAATAGAATTATATAAAACCCACAAGAAACCCAAACGAAACCTACCAAAAACCTAGCAGGTTATTTTCGCGCAATGAAATAAAATTTTCGCGGAAGAACTTCAAACAATAAACTCTAGTAACAAAATATCATTTACTTGTATACATTTAGCTAATTCACGATTACTATTGGCTGCTATGAGTGAATCAGTAAAGAAGAACGGTAGGCCATCTAAATATACGAGAGAGCTTGCCATCGATATATGCGATAGAATCAGTAATGGTGAATCGCTAGCATCGATCACGAAAGAGGACGGATATCCGCACAAGTCGACGGTGTACGAGTGGCTGTTGGATCGCCCTGATTTTCGCGACCTTTACACGCGCGCACGCGAGGACCAAGCTGACACGTTGGCAGACGAAATCCAGAAGATCGCGGACGAAGAGCCGATGTATCTGTTTGATGACAAAGGTAACAAACGCGTCGATAACGGTTACGTGTCATGGATCAAGCATAAGACAGACACACGCAAGTGGATCGCGTCCAAGTTGAAGCCGCAGAAGTATGGTGACCGCATTGGTGTTGAAGGCGTGAAGGACGGCGAGCCAGTAAAGATGGAAGTCACTGCATTGTTTGATGCGATTGTAGACAACTTAGAACTTACCAGACAAAACGAAGATGAATAACAACTGCGACGTAAAAGATTGTTTGTTATGCGCTCTTGGTCACGCACATAAGCATATGACGCTGAATGATCTCGTTAAGCACTTAACTGATTGCGTTAAAGATAATGACGAGCTACTCACAAGATTAGATAAAGCACCGTGTGTGGATGCAGACAAGATTTACACAGGCGCTAACTTTGATGCAGCTCACGAATACGAGTTGAATAAAAGCACTGGCGAAGTTCAGCGCAAGACATGAACAACTTAGCATCCGTACTTAAAGACGCGGATACTAAACGACAGTTCGCATCAATGCCGCTAGATAAGCAAAAGGCTTACGTGTGGCGCATGAACTGGCTAATGAAAGCACATAAGCATCAAGTGCTGCCACCTGGTGACTGGGCGATCTGGTTACTGCTTGGTGGTCGAGGTGCAGGTAAGACAAGAACGGCAGCCGAGCAGATAGCTTGGTGGGCCTACAGTCAACCGAAGACACGCTGGCTAGTGTCAGCACCAACTGCGATGGACGTGCGTGGAACGTGCTTTGAAGGTGACTCAGGCTTATTGACGATCATGCCAGCCGAGATGATCGCAGAGTATAACAAGTCGCTGCTTGAGATTAAGCTGACTAACGGATCATTGATCAAGGGTATCTCAGCATCAGAACCTGATCGCTTCCGAGGTGGACAATATCACGGCGCGTGGTTAGACGAGTTAGCAGCATGGGATTACTTACAAGACGCCTGGGACATGATCATGTTATCAGTGCGGCTAGGACAGCAGACAAGGATCATAGCGTCAACAACGCCACGACCTAAAGACTTAGTAGTAGATTTAGTAGGACGAGCGCAGGATGGCTCAGGTGAAGTTGTAATGACTACCGCGTCAACATACGCGAACATTGCTAACTTAGCACCAAGCTTCCAGCAACAGATCCTACAGTACGAAGGAACGAAGCTAGGCCGACAAGAGATCTATGCTGAGCTGATCGATCCAGAAGAAGGCGGCATAGTTAAACGTAACATGTTTAAGCTCTGGCCACATGGTAAAGCGTTTCCTAAGTTCGAGTACATCATACAAAGCTATGATTGTGCTTACACTGAGAAGACGATCAACGATCCGACAGCTTGCTTAGTGTTTGGATTGTTTAAGCCAATGGACGGACCGATGTCAGTGATGTTGATAGACGCGTGGCAGGATCATATGCAATACCCTGACTTGCGCAAGAAGGTAAGAGAGGAATACGAGGTAAGCTATGGAGCTGACAGTGAGAATGACACAGGCGAATTTGTCAAGGGTAAGCGCGTTGATCTCATACTTGTCGAGGACAAGGCAGCTGGAATCAGTCTTGTACAAGATATGCAACGGGCGCATCTACCAGTGCGAGCTTACAACCCAGGGAAAGCGGATAAGGTGCAAAGACTATCGATTGTTGCAAACATTATTGCACATGGCCGCGTCTGGATCCCAGAGTCCAACAACAACAAGGGATACGTTAGGGATTGGGCAGAAGGCTTCGTGTCTCAGATATGTGCGTTCCCTGAAGCAACGCATGATGACTATGTGGATGCGTGTACGCAAGCACTAAGATACTTTAGAGACGCTGGCCTATTAAGTATAGATCCAGCACCGAGTGAAGACGATTACTATGCTGACGAAGAACCACAAGCACGTGTGAATCCTTATGCGATATAGAAGAAGAATACACGAACACACACGTAAGGTTAGAAGCTTAAGAAGTAGACGTGGCACAGTTAGATACTGGTATAAGGATTGTCAAGAGTGGCAAATATAAAGTCACCGTGCAAGAGCGTATGCCAACTTATACCTGGCACAGAAACATGTAAGGCATGTAAGCGAACAGTAGAAGAGATAACAAACTGGTATGACTACACACCAGCACAACGCAAAGCTGTAGTAAAACGCATCAAGGATCTAAATGGGCGTAACAAATAAACTATTGCAAGAGATTACAGAAGCAGCAGCTAAAGGGCTTGAGCGTAAAGCAGTTGAAGTTGCAGCGCGTGATCCTGTATTACCTCCTCCATTACCGCGTGCCAAACCATACACAGACGAACAGTTACGCTCGTTTGCTGAACGCATGGCACCACAAGTCAATGGTGAATTCGTGCGTCTTGATCCTACTACATCAAAAAACCCTGCTGACTTATCTTACAAAGTGTGGAAGAGACAACAAGAATTGCAACACACTATCGTGCCAACACGCGAAGTACAATCTACCGTACCATACGATCCAGCTAAGTGGGAAGGCCACGTGCTTTCTTCTATCGTAGGCGATCCTACCATCGGCGATAAAGAGATCATCGACATTAATGGCAAGAAGCTTGTTGTTCCATCTAAACAAGAAGCAGGATCACTATACGGATTAGGCGAGCCAAAAGATGCTTGGGCATCAACAAAGAACGCTGCTAAAACTATCCAGGGCAGGATTATAGATACGAGCAACATATATAACGCTCCAGTGTTAGGCGTATACACTAAAGGCGGATCAGGATCTTATTCGTATGCGCATCACATTAACGATGCATTGCTTAAAAACATATACAGCAACCTTGATCAGATGACGCCTAAACAAATTCAAGCATTCAATACACTCATACGTAATCACACACCAGAGTTTGCTGGCATTGAAAATCTTGAAGCATCGCTTAATCAATTCAAAACAAATCCTGAGTTGCGCAAAAAGTTTTACGCGGAAGCTATCAAGCCAACTAACTCAGCAACAATGAACATACCTAACGGATCAGATGTAGTACACGCCGCACTTGAACCTGATTTACGTTACTTAGAGTCAGGCGCTACAGGCCACTCCATTATGCAGCTAGATCCAAGTCAAACTACATTGCAGCCAGCAACGCATACAACTTACACAAATAGAATACCAAGACTTGAAAATACGCCAGTGATGCAATCAAGCACACCAATACCATATCAACTTCAATATCCTGATCAAATGCAAGCGATCATGAATAACCCAAGACAAGCACCGCAACCATTCGGCACAATTTCAATGGGCGGCGCATCACAAATCAATGACGCTCAACACGTAGATCAAATAAGCAAGTACTTGCAATTCATGAAAGAACTTACTGGACGCGCTAAGGGCGGATCAATACACATGGGTGCAGGCGGTTCATTAGCTGAAGCTATTGTTAAAGGCGTAGAAGAATCAGCAGGTAAAGCAGTTGCACCAAAAGTTAATCGTATAGACATGCACTTTAAAGATGTAACTAAACGCGTGCCTGAATTATCAAAAGGATTCCAGCAATTAACTACTGGAGAAATAACACCAGCAGGTTATGAAGCTCTTGTGAATCAATACAAGCCAGTAACACCATTTAGCTTTGTACCAAAACCAGCAACACCAGAAGAAGCTATTGGTGCGCTAAAAGAAAATCAAAAAGGTTTATACGGCGTTCCTTCACAAATACTACAAGAAGGCCATCCAGTAGGATTACGTTTAGACATTCCTGCATACACTAACAAAGGCGTATGGGTTCCAACTATACACGAACAAATATCTGGTCACGGCGCTGGCCCACTCATCGGACATGAAAGCGTAGCTCACGTTACTGATCCAACATTCGGCATGTCACAAAAGGCAGCCGCATCAATCGCTGGTGGCAATCCTAAAGGCACGATAGCAACTATCAAAGGCAACTGGAAGCCAACCACGCCAGATGAAACTGTAGCAAAAGCCACAGAGATTATGAATGATCCTGAGTGGATACAAGTTGGTATGGATCCAGAGCGTCACTCTCATTTTTATGATAGAGCAACAATGGAACCAGTAGTCGCTGGCAAAGAAGCAATACAAGTTGGCCCAGCAGTATTCGTAAAGAATCCAACATACGGAAAAAAAGAAGACTTCTTATACAAAGATGGTGGCCGCGCTTATGCACAAGGCGGTGGCGTACATATGGCTGATGGCGGATCTAACATGCAACAAAATGCTGTTGATCCTATTACTGCTTACTTTATGCAAAACATTAATCCAACTAATTTGGATATGATGCCATCACCTAGCTCATCATACATTCCACAAAAAATTACACCAAGCCCAAGCCAAGCAACGTTTAACAAAGTATCAGGCATTAGTCCAGTTACAAACATTATTAAAGAAGTTACAGGCGGTATACAAAATGGCGTGCAAAATCAGTTGCCAACAGATATACAGAATGCTTATAAAAACGGACCACAATCAATTAGTGACATAGGCATACGTGCAGCTAATTCACTTGCTGGATTCCCAATGGATATTGCTAATAGCTTAGGTTATGGCAATCCATCATCACCATACAACAACAATGTAGTTCCAAGTCAATCACAACTTAACTACAATATGCCTGCAAAAAAACCAGCTCCATTAACTACAGAAGCGTTTAATGAAGCAACCATGCCGTTACAGTCAGGCAATAGCTATCCTGCATTAGAAACTGCCGCAGCATCTATTGGACCTGGCATAGCAGAAGATGTTGGATCTATTGGTAAGACAGCAGTAAAAAAAGGCGCTAACTTCCTTGGCCAAGAACTTGTAAACGCTAAAGGCGCTAACCGTAACCTTATCGGTAAATACTTAAACGCTATCGATCCTGAGTTAAACATTATCAAGCCACAAGGCGGCATGTTAGTTAGCGGAGAGACAGAATTAGAAAGAGAACTTCGTCATATAAAGAAAGATGAAGGTGTGGTTGGAAGATATGTAGAGCCAGAAAATATGATTAATGTTAATGACAGTTTAAAAGATAAGCGTGCAGTTGCATTAAACAATTGGATTGATACCAAAGTTAAAAAATATATTCGCAATCAAGCTGGCACAGAAAACGATCCAATATTTAAAGCTATTGAATCAGGCGTTCAATATAACTTTGATCCTGCTATGGGTGATACTAAGTACATGACACAAGTTAAAAGAGCTAAAGCTGGATTTCCTGAAGAAGGTTCAGCTACTACAGACTTAGGTAAAGAGTGGCAATACAAAGTTGATTCAATATTTAAACCACATACCGCTGAAGATATTAAAGAAATATACAGAAATCCAAATATTAATGAAAAACAAAAACAATCAAGACTTCGTATAGAGCATGACCTTCCAATATATGACGAAAAAGATTATGACGCTCTTAAACTTATTAATGAAATACCTGATAAAAATGTATACACAATTGGTGGAACTAATATTGCAAGAAAGCTAGGGCTTGATCATGTAGCCGATGTATTACATGAAGACTTAACTTCAGGAAGATTGCAACCTGAACAGCTAAATCAAATGTCTATCGAGAAAGCTGTACGCCGTGCTGCAGATTATGACGCACAAAAAGCTCGCGAGATGACTAAGGCTCACGCTACGTCAGTTGAAGGCATGCCAATACCTAAACAATACGATGATGGTTTCAAATGGGTAGAGCTTAAACATCCTACTGAATCAGAGAAAACAAAAGGCGCACTTAAATCAGAAGGGGAAATGATGGGACATTGCGTTGGCAGCTATTGTCCTCAAGTTGAAAGTGGCCACACAAAAATATATTCATTGCGCGGCCCTGATAACAAATCACATGTAACTATTGAAGCAACTAAAAAGAATCATCTTAATGATTGGTTAGACGCAAATAAAGAAGAGATTGAAAAAGATCCTTTATTAAAACAAATGTCTTACTACGATGCTGATGAAAAATATCCTGGTATGTATTCAGAGGAAGAAGTACAACAAGCATACATTGCAGAAATAACAAAAATGTTAAAAAGAAAAGGTGCTCCAGTACATGAAGCTCCAAACTCATGGATAGATATTGAGCAAGTTAAGGGTAAACAAAACAAACGCCCTGATGACAAATACCAAAAGTATGTAACTGACTTCATAAAAAATAATCCAACTGGACATGAGATTGCTGACATACATGAATTAAATAATACAAACCTTCATGATGTTCAATCTATGATAGCTGAAGGCGTGATGCCTAAAAAACTTCATATGCATCCTATTGTAGATAAAGCAGTTGGTATAGATCAACCTCATCTTGCAGCAAGAATGAATGATCCTAGATTTAGTAATGAAATTACAGATGAAAAATTTAACCTATTTAAAAACATTGGCAGAGACTTGGCAAACAAAGGCCAATACTATGTTGATGATGAAGACATATTAAATGCAATCAAAACAAAATATTTGCCAATTAAAAAAGCCAAAGGTGGGCCAATAGATTTAGAAAAAGAATACAGATTAGCAAATGTAATAGATTTTAACTCAAGGAGACGTTATGGCTGAGATGCCCATTGAACAGGAATATGACAGACATATTGCTGGTATAAAAACACAAGAGAATGCAGACGGAAGTGCCGAAGTTGAAATACCTGAACAAGAAGAAGGTATTGTAGAGAACGAAGACGGCTCAGCTACTGTACACCTTGAAGAATTTAAAGGTCCAGCTGAAGATGAAGATTTCTATTCTAACTTAGCTGAATCAGTCAACTTATACGACTTAGATAAGATTGGTAACCGTTATTTAGATTTAATTAAGAAGGATAAAGAAGCACGTGAAAAACGCGATAAACAATACGAAGAAGGTATTAGGCGAACTGGTTTGGGTGATGACGCTCCTGGTGGCGCGAATTTTATGGGAGCTTCTCGCGTGGTACACCC
>Ga0208387_1000441_pt1 | contig 11941 bp, 14 predicted proteins | sample CryBogCBH27Jul09_FD_184611 | JGI IMG/M metagenome (GOLD analysis project Ga0208387, IMG submission 184611) | Freshwater microbial communities from Crystal Bog, Wisconsin, USA - CBH27Jul09 (SPAdes) | ecosystem: Environmental > Aquatic > Freshwater > Lake | place: Crystal Bog, Wisconsin, USA...
GTGTTGGTATGGGTAAGGCTGATGGACTTGGCTTACGCGAAGCTTCACACGCTGGTAAATACGATGGTCGTTTAGGTGAATTAAAAGGCGGTTCTAAAGAACACGAGTGCTATTCACACAAACGCGTAGAACACGAACAAGACAGTATGTAATAAAACGAAATCCCAACCAGCCCTAGCCTGATTGGGAGTTTCTAACCAAATATTAATGGAGGTAATAAGTGGCTGTATTAAATTCTAAAGAAATTTGCAAGTCTTGTAAATTCTTTTCTTTTGGCGATGTATTAGGAATGTGCCATCGCTATCCTCAAGCATTAAATAAACACGAAAACAATTGGTGCGGTGAATACATTGAAGATGAATCACGCATTAATATTGAATTTGTTGAGCCTAAACCTATACAAGAACCTAAAGCTAAAGGCAAAAAGAAATGATTAGACCCTTTGCAGACAAGATTTTAGTAAAACCATTAGAGCGTGAAGATAAGTCAGCAATACCTGGCTTTGTTTACGCTGAAGAATACAATACAGGCGTTGTAGTAGCAGTTGGCCCTGGTAAAAAGATCAAAGAAGGTAAATATGATATTATGCCTGTATCTGTAGGTGACCGAATTAGATTTGGCACTATGGGTAAAGACGAATATCTTAAATTTCAACCAGTCATGGATAATGGCGAGAAATATCTTATTATGTCATGGCAAGATGTAGCATTTATAGAGGAAAAGGAATAAAATTATGCCACTAAAAAAATCAACAAGCAAAGAAGCTTTTAAATCTAATATTAAAGCTGAAGTAAAAGCAGGTAAGCCTATTAAACAGGCAGTTGCAATTGCCTACAGCGAGAAGCGTGAAGCAGGTAAAAAGAAGAAAAAGTAATATATCACTTTTTTACATTTAATTATTAACTAGGAGTCAATCATGGCCATTAAGTTGGAACTTGAAATCAAAGAAGTAGAATTATTATTAGCAGGTCTTTATAAACTACCTATGGAGTTTGCTGAACCTGTAGTCGCTAAAGTTAAAGCGCAAGGTATTCCACAAGCGCAAGCTCAAGCAGCAGAAACACCTGTAGAAGTTACACCGGTAGAACCATTGCCTGAAGAACCACAAGTCTAATGCAAATCGAACAGAGGTTGCTATCGGATTTAATTCCGTATATCAACAACTCTAGGAAACATTCAGACGATCAAGTTGCACAAATTGCAGCTTCAATTAAAGAGTTTGGATGGACTAATCCTATATTAGTTGATGGCGATAACGGAATTATTGCAGGTCATGGTCGTATTATGGCGGCTAAAAAGCTAGGCATGACTGAAGTTCCTGTTATTGAGTTAGCACATCTATCTAAAGAACAACGCAAAGCATTAATCATTGCAGACAATAAACTAGCCTTAAACTCCGATTGGGATACAAACCTATTAGCTATTGAATTACAGGATTTAAAAGATTTAGACTTTAATCTTGATTTAACAGGATTTAGTTCTGAAGAATTAGATGCAATATTGAATATTGTAGAAGAAACTGAAGGATTAACGGATGAAAATGAAGTTCCTGAAATTCCTGAAGAACCTATAACAAAGCCAGGCGATATATATCAATTAGGCAATCATCGTTTAATGTGTGCAGATTCTACTGACATTGAAGCTGTAGAAATGCTATTGGAAGGCGATGAAATAGACTTTTTATTCACAAGTCCACCTTATAACGCTGGCGACTCTGAAAAATTATCAGGGAATACCCATACAACAGATAACAAATATGGAATGTATCAAGACAATAAGTCTAAACACGAATATTACGACTTATTATGTGGATTTACTAATGCTTGGATACATTTTACCAAATGTATGGTTGTAAACATCCAACAATTAGCAGGAAACAAGATTGCTGTCATAGAATATCTAAATCAATACAAGAATAACTTTATTGACATGGCTATTTGGAATAAAGGACACGCAGCACCGGCAATGGCAGAAAAGGTTATGAATTCATGCTTTGAATACATGATATTCCTATCGTCACAAGAAAATCCGTCACGAGCAATACCTTCTGCACAATTTAGGGGCACAATTAAGAACGTTTATGATGGCGCACCCAATAGAAACAATGAATTCTCTAAAGTTCATGCAGCAACCTTTCCAATTGATCTTCCTGAATGGGCTATAACATCCTTTACAACGAATGGTGCTATCGTAGGTGATTGTTTTGGAGGAACAGGAACGACAATGATTGCTTGTGAAAAGTTAGGAAGAAGAGCAAGATTAATGGAACTTGATCCCAAATATTGTGACGTAATCGTTAAAAGATGGGAAGATTTCACAGGTAAGAAAGCAGAATTAATACAAAATGAGCTATAAAAGATGGTTTATTGTATTTAAGCACGATCAATCACCATTAGATGAGTGTATATTTACACATAAGGCTAAAGCACAAGCTAAATTGGATACTTTAAGCAATAAGAATAAGCTAGATGTGGCTCAATTAGAATTTACTTTAACAAAGATAGTAACAGTTTGATTAAAAAGACATTATTTTAAACACTTTACGCCAATAAAAAGATGCTAGAACACGTTCCTACCGATAAGACAAAAGAGCAAGTATTAAGCGCTTCAGGGCTTGGATTGCCTCAATTGCAAATAGCTGCATTGTTAGGCATATCTGATGTCACATTGCGTAAGCATTACGAGAAAGAATTAGCTGTGGGTAAAGCGACTGCATCTGCTAACGTGGCTAAATCTTTATACAATAAAGCCTTATCAGGTGACACGACTGCTGCAATATGGTGGACTAAAGCCCAAATGGGTTGGGGTGAAACCAATACCACTAAATTTGGTAACATTGATGGCACGCCACTTGAAGGCATACAAGTTACCTTTGTAAAGTCAGATGGATCAACAACAACTTAAAGATGCAATAGCCAGGGTTCAGTTTCCTTATAAACTTAATTGTCTATTTGAACCTAAAGAATCACGTTACCGAATATTGTTTGGTGGCAGAGGCGGTGCAAAGTCTTGGGGAGTTGCAAGAGCTTTACTTATAAAAGGCGCTAAAAAACCTACTCGTGTATTGTGCGCTAGAGAGTTTATGACATCTATTAAAGATTCGGTGCATAAATTACTATCAGATCAAATCATTGATATGGGTTTAGATGGCTTTTATGAAATTACTCAAAACTCTATTCGTGGAGTAAATGGCACAGAGTTTGCTTTTGTAGGCTTAAAGAACAATATTGCTAATGTAAAGTCGTTTGAAGGTATTGACATAGCATGGGTAGAAGAAGCTCAAACTGTATCAAAGACTAGTTGGAATGTATTAATACCAACTATCCGTAAAGAGTTATCAGAAATATGGATAACATTTAACCCTGAATTAGAACAAGATGAAACTTACCAACGCTTTGTAGTTAATCCACCTGAACACGCTGTTGTTCAACGTATTAATTGGAACGATAACCCTTGGTTTCCTGAAACATTACGATTAGAAAAAGATGCGTTAAAGAATCGTGACCCTGCTGCATACAATAATGTATGGGAAGGTTTATGCCGACTTACCGTTGATGGCGCTATCTTTGCTAATGAAATGAATATGGCAGAGCTACAAGGTAGAATTACAACAGTGCCTTACGATGCCACCAAACCTGTTCATGCAGTCTTTGACTTGGGATGGGCAGATCACACAGCTATTTGGTTTGTGCAATTCATAGGCATGGAAACAAGATTAATCAATTATTTGCAAGATACGCAAAAAACTATGAACCATTATTTGCAAGAACTGCAAAAATTAGGCTATGTTTACGACACTATTCACTTACCACATGATGCAGAAAGCAAAAATATTGCGTCTAATGGTCGTTCTATTGACGATATTGTAAGAGCCGCAGGATATAAAACTAACATTTTACCTAGAGTTCCTGTGGTGGATTCCATAAACGCTGCACGAACCATATTCAGTTCTTGTTATTTTGATAGAGAAAATTGCGCAGATGGGTTACAATGCTTGCGTCATTACCGATATGAAGTTGACCCTGATTCAGGTCAATTTAGTAGAACGCCACTCCATGATGTTTATTCACATGGAGCTGACGCATTTAGATATATTGGATTAATGATTCAAGATAAAAAAGAACGTAAAACTCAAAAACAAACTTACACTCCTGGCGTAAGCTGGATGGGATAGAACATGGCAAAACGAAATAAAACTCAAGTTGTTGATAATGACCCAAGAATCCAAGATGCGATTCAATTCTTACAGTTTGCTAATGAAGCAGACCAAATGAATAGAAGTGAAGCGTTAGAGGATTTAAAGTTTGCAGCAGGTGACCAATGGCCTGTAGAAATACAAAACAGTAGAGTTTTAGAAGCAAGACCATGTTTAACAGTCAATAAAGTTGATGCGTATTGCCGTCAACTCACTAACCAAATGCGTCAACAACGCCCTCGCATGAAAGCGCATGGCATGAATAATGAAACAGACGCAAAGATGGCCGAGATCATTACAGGTATTTTCCGTCACATTGAAGTTCAATCAGATGCAGACCAAGCCTATGATAAAGCTGGTGACTTTGCAGTAAGAATGGGTTGGGGATATTGGCGTGTAACTACAGATTATGTTCGTGACGATTCATTCGATCAAGAAATCTACATTAGAGCTATTGATAATCCTTTCACAGTTTACTTTGATCCTAATTCAGTTATGCCTGATGGATCAGATGCAGAAAAGGTATTAATTACCACAGTTATCTCTAAAGACAATTTCAAGAAAATGTATCCCAATGCCGAAGTTGAGCAAGGATTCACAATGCGAGGCACAGGCGACACTAATCCTGAATGGGTTATGAAAGAGGATATTAGATTAGCTGAATACTTTTACACAGAACGCACACCGATTAAATTACATTTACTATCTGACGGCACAACAGTTAAGTCATCAGAATTACCTAGTCAAGAATTATTAGATCAAGCAGGTATTTCAATCGTTGAAACTCGTGATTCATACGAGAAAAAGATTAGATGGTGCAAACTAACTTCTATGGAAGTATTAGAAGAAGGCGAATGGGCAGGTAAATATATCCCTATCGTGCCTGTTTATGGTCAAGAAACTGTAGTTGAGAACAAGAAAAAGAAATTTGGTATTGTAAGAATGGCCAAAGACCCACAAAGAATGTATAACTTTTGGCAAACATCTTTAACCGAGTCAGTAGCTCTTGCACCTAAAGCTAAATGGTTACTCGCTGAAGGTCAAGACGAAGGCCATGAGAACGAATGGGCTATGGCTAACATTAAATCTATGCCTGTTTTACGCTATAAACAAACAGACATTGATGGTAAGCCTGCACCTGCTCCACAAAGATTACAACCTGAACCACCACCAGCAGGCATTATGGCGGCTGCTCAATCAATGACTACAGACTTAATGCAAGTTGTAGGTATATTTGACCCAGCACAACTACCAACAGGCAATATTTCAGGAAAAGCCCTACAAGGTCAGCAACAACAAGTTGATTTAACTAATTTCCATTACTATGACAACTTAACTCGTTCTATACGCCAAACAGGTCGCGTCATTTTAGATTTAATTCCAAAGATTTATGACCGCGAAAGAGTTATGCGCATCATTGGTGACGATGGAAAACCTGAAATCTTAACTATTAATCAATATGGCCAAGATGAAGAAGGCATTTATAAAATTCTTAATGATGTCACAGTAGGCGAATATGATGTGGTTATGGATACAGGCCCAGGCTACAACTCTAAACGCCAAGAAGCTGTTGATGCTATGATGCAATTATTTGCAGCAGACCCAGCTTTAATTCAACAAGCAGGCGATTTATTGGTAAGAAACATGGATTTCCCAGGTGCAGAAACTATTGCTGACAGATTAGCTGTAAATAACCCATTAGCTAAAGTGGATGACAAATCTAAAGTGCCACCAAGAGTTCAAATGGAATTACAAAAACTACAAGCTCAAAATCAACAAATGCAACAACAAATGCAACAAATGCAAATGTTTATTAAACAACGTCAAGACATTGAACAAGTTAAACAAGATAACGAAACTAAACGTGAACTTATGCGTGAAACAGGTAAAGCACATAATGTTGAGAAACAATTGGAAGCACGAGTCCACGATGTCAACACTAAAGCAGTTACCGCACAGAATAAGACTGAAATTGAAGCTATTATGGAGTTATTGCTACATCACATGGATACAGCACGTCTAGAACGTGAAATAGCTATGCGTAATGTAGAGCAACAATCTTCAGAATATGCAGCAGAACAATCTATTAAAGACCAATCGATTGCGCAATAAGTAATTTTGTAGTATAAAGGCAAAATATCTACCAATGGATTACATTGGGTAAAAATCTTGGAGTTATCCATGTCAGAGCAAGAAAAACAAGTAGCAAATGTATTAACTTCTGAAAATTCAGAAGCGTTTTACGCAAATAAGTTGGGTTTAGCTGAAGAAGCACCTGTTGAGGCTGTAGTTGAAGAAACTCCTACAGAGCCAGCAGAGGAAGCGAACGATCAGAGTGAACCGCAACCTGAAGAAACAAAAGAAACAAAAGCAACAGAAGAAAAGAAACAAAACCCCAAGCTTGAAAAGAGATTTTCAGAGCTAACGAAACAACGTGAAGAAGCGCGTAAAGAAGCGCAACGTGAACGTGAAGCTCGTGAGGCTTTAGAAAATCGTCTTAAAGAGCTAGAAGTAAAGGTCAATCCACAACCTGTTGAACAGGTAAATGCGAAACCTTCGCCAAGTCAGTTTAATGACGCGTTTGAATACGCTGAAGCATTAGCTGAATGGTCGGCTGAACAAGCTATTTTGAACAGGGAAAAAGCTGAAGCTGAACGTAAAGAACAAGAACAACGCCAAAGCGTTATTAAATCTTGGAATGAGCGTTTAGAAACTGTTAAGGCGGATTTGCCTGACTATGATGAAATGATTGCATCTGCATCCGACATTACTGTTAGCGATGAAATAAGAGATGCCATGCTAGAGTCTGAACAAGGCCCTAGAATACTATATCATTTAGCAGAAAATCCAGAGCTAGCAGAAAAGCTTAATTCCATGTCAAAAGTTAGCGCACTTCGAGAAATTGGGAAGTTGGAAGCAAGGTTTGAGGCTAAAGAAACACCAAAAGAAACGCCTAAAACTGAAGCTGAAACGAAACCTTCTGTAGCCAAAAGCAAAGCACCTGCTCCTATTAGTCCCATAAAGACAAGTTCTGCGGTTGCTGATGTTGGTGTAGGTTCTGATGGTGAATTCCATGGCACTTACCAACAATGGCGTGAATCGAGAAAAGCTGGGAAAATTAGGTAGTAGGCCATTAAAAATTTATAATTAAGGAAAAAAAATGGCTAATAATTTACTAACCATAAGCAAGATCACCAATGAAGCATTGATGGTCTTGGAAAATGAATTAACATTTACTTCAGAAGTTGATCGTAACTACGATGACCAATTCGCTGTTGTAGGTGCAAAAATCGGTAATACTGTGAACGTAAGACGTCCAGGTCGTTTCATCGGAACAACTGGCCCAGCACTTAACGTTGAAGATTTTAATGAAACTTCAGTTCCAGTAACATTATCAACACAGTTCCACGTTGATACACAATTTACAACACAAGACTTGGCATTATCTTTAGATATGTTTAGTGACCGTGTTCTTAAACCAGCAGTTGCAGCTATCGCTAACAAGATTGACCGCGATGGTTTAGTAATGGCTAAAAACAACACAGCTAACATCGTTGGCACAGCAGGCACACCTCCAACAGGTTTAATCACTTACTTAACAGCAGGTGCTTATCTTGATTCTGAAGGTGCTCCACGCGATGGTCGTAGATCATGTATCGTTGAGCCATTCACATCAGCAACTATCGTTGACAGCCTAAAAGGTTTATTCGTTCCACAAGAAGCAATTGGCGAACAATACCGTAAAGGTTTAATGGGTCGTGATTCAGGTGGTATGAACTGGAAAATGGATCAAAACGTTGTTTCACAACAATTTGGTTCATACGCTTCAGCAGTATTATCATGCAACGTAACAACAGCAACAGGTTTCTTGACAAGTGGTTGGGCGCAAAGCTCAAACATCACTATTGCAGCTACATCTGCAGCTAGTGCTTCATTAAACCAAGGTGATGTTATTACTATTGCTGGTGTATATGCAGTTAACCCACAAAACCGTCAAGCTTATGGTTCTAACAAGCTCCGTAACTTTGTTGTTAATTCACCTGTAACTATCAGTTCATCTGGTTCAGCTACTGTAAACGTTTCACCAGCAGTTATTACTGCAGGTCAATTCCAAAACGTATCAGTAACTTCAACTGGTTCACAAACAGTTACACCATTTAACAATACTGGTGCTGTTTCACCACAAAACATCATTATGCACAGAAATGCGTTCACATTAGCAGTAGCTGATCTTGAGTTACCTGATGGCGTTCATTTCGCAGGTCGTGCATCTGACAAAGAAATTGGTCTTTCAATGCGTGTTGTTCGTCAATACACAATTAACAATGACTCAATTCCTACACGTCTTGATGTTCTATACGGTTGGGCGCCACTCTACCCAGAGTTAGCTTGCCGAGTAGCAGCTTAAGTAATTTAACGGACAGGGGGGAGTAAAATCCCCTCTAATTAGAAAACAAAAAAAAGGAAAATTTATTATGGCGAATCCAGGCCCAGCAACCACCGTTGCAGCTCACCCATCCCAATTAGGCACTAATCAAGCTAATCGCTTATTAGCTGTCTACAAAGGTGTAAGCACAGCTGCAGCACAAGACTTTAACCTTCCTATTATCAATTCAACTACATATTCTGTTCAACAAATTGTAGTTGCAAATGCTAATAACGCAGGCGCAAGTGCAGACGTTCACACAGTAGTATTTGGTTTATATACTGCTCCATCACAAGGTGGAACAGCTATTTACACAGCGGCAGCTTTAACAGGCGTAACAGGCAACACAGTTACTGATGTTATCAGCCCAACTACAACTGCAGCACAAACTGCTCAAAACCTTTATGTAAACATTTCAACACCATTTGTTACAGCAACTGTTGATGTTTATGTATTTGGTTACGACTTAAGCTAGTAAACAATGTTTTAAAGAGAGAAAGCCATTTTTCGAGATGGCTTTTTCTTTATTTATAGTATAATTAACCAATCTAGTTTCTAGATTTCTTTGCAAAGGAAAAATCATGTCATCAACAACAGTTACTCGTGGAAATTCACACGAAACGTTTTATATATCAGCTTCATTAGCTCCAAGCGCTGTATCTTCAACATCATCTAACCAAACATTTACTGTAGCTGGTTTACAAACAACAGATATTATAATTCCTGTTGGTTATGTAGGCACACAAACAGCAGGTATTGCTTATGCTGAAGCAGAATGTTCTGCAGCTAATACACTTCAAATTCAATTTATTAATACATCAGGTTCTAGTGCAACTCCTGCTACTGGTAACTATGTATTACAAATTGTAAGAGCTGAAGGTCCATTACCTACTAACGCAGTTTAAGGATAAATCATGGCAAATACTTCAGTAATCCGTTTAGCTGGCCCTACAACGACATTAACTGTAACAACAAGCGAACATAGCTCTGTTACTATTAATGATTCGACTAACGACCAAGTAAACTACGCATCATTTTTAAATGCTGGCGCTTATCCATGTGCTATTAAGTTTACACCAGGCACAGCAACTGCTGCGGCTAATGCAGTATTTGCTACTGATGGAAACACAGGTGATTTTGTATTACCAGCTTTAATGGAAGCTCCAATTGTTTTAGCAGTTCCAACAACACCTTTTTATTTAACAGCAATTGCGTCAGGCGGAACAACAGCTTTATACGTTACACCAGTAGCTGACCAATCTTAAGGGAATTTAGATGTCTGATCCTGCAAAGACGATAGATCAGAATATTCTGCCTGTTCAGGCGTTATTCAATCTAGACAATACGTTTAATACGTTTATTGGGCAGGGTCAGCCATTCTATGCAACACTTAATCCTGTTCAATCAGGATTAACAATTACAAATAGCACGATTGATAGCACGACTATTGGTGCTACTACACCTTCAACAGGTGTTTTTACTAATATATCGACCACAACAGGTCAAATATCTACTACTCCATCTAGCAATACTGACATAGCTAATAAATTCTATGTTGATACTGTAGCGCAAGGTTTAGGCCCTAAAGCTGCTTGTCAAGTAGCAACAACAGCCAATATTACGCTTTCAGGCATACAAACTATTGATGGTTATACAATTTCCGCAGGCGATAGAGTTTTAGTTAAAAATCAGTCAACTTCTGCGAACAACGGAATTTATATAGCATCTTCAGGTGCTTGGTCACGTTCTACAGACATGGATGTATGGTCAGAAGTGCCAGGTGCTTATACAGTTATCTTAAATGGCACTACAAATATTGATACAGGTTGGGTTTGCATAGCATCAACCACAGGCACAATTGGCGTTACAGCAATGCCATGGGTGCAATTTTCTAATGTAAATACATATACCGCAGGAACTGGCTTAACTTTAGCGTCAAATCAGTTTTCTATTACAAATACAGGTGTTACTGCAGGTTCTTATGGCTCTGCTAACCAAACTTTAACCGCAAATGTTAATGCACAAGGTCAATTAACTAGCCTTTCTGCTTCAAGCATTGCTATTTCTAATAGCCAAGTATCAGGATTAGGCACTTTAAGCACCCAAAACGCTAATTCTGTAGCAATTACAGGCGGAAGTATCAACGGAACAACGATTGGCGCTTCTACGGCCTCTACAGGCGTTTTTACGACCCTTGGCGGCACAACTATTACTGCTTCAACACAATTTAGTGGCCCAGGCACAGGTTTAACAGGAACTGCAACAACATTAAACATTGGTGGAAATGCTGCAACAGCAACTTTTGCTACATCGGCAGGATCAGCTACAACTGCCACAACTGCTACAAACTTGGCAGGTGGAGCATCTAATTACTTACCATATCAATCTGCATCTAATACAACAACATTTTTAGCACCTAGCACAGGCGTTTTACAATATAACAGCGGATTATCATGGACTACAACACCAACATTAACAGGAACTAACTTTAGCGGTATTCCTAATGGCGCTTTATCAAATTCTAGTATCACCATAGGTTCTACATCTATATCTTTAGGTTCTACTGCTTCAACGCTAACTAGCGTAACAATGGCAACACCTACAATTTCTAGTTATGAAACTTATACAGCAACTTCAGCGCCAAGTTATAACGCAGGTCGTTTATGGTATGACAGCACTCAAAACGCTTTAGCTTATTACAATGATGTTACAAACAATACATTACATATTGGCGAAGAAATACAATTAAAAGTTTATAACAATACAGGCTCTACAATTAATGTAGGTCAACCTGTATATGTTACATCTACAAGTAGTGGATATACTTATCCTAATGTGGCTTTAGCTATTGCTAGTAGTTTATCAACAGGAAATGTTATAGGTTTAGCAAACCAAGCCATTCCTACAGGAACAGCAGGTTATGTTACAACTATTGGTTTAGTTCAAGGTGTAAATACTGGAAGCTATACAGTAGGCGATACTTTATATTTATCACCATATTCTGCTGGTTACTATCAAAATACAATTCCACCAACAGGTTATGCAATTAAATTAGGAACTGTAGCTTATGTAAATTCAAGTAATGGTGCAATTTACGTTAATAAAAGTATTTTAACTGTTCAAGCAGGAAACATTGTAGGCCAAGTGCCTTTAGCTAATGGCGGAACTAACGCTAATTTAACTGCTGTATCAGGTGGAATAGTATATTCAGGATCATCTGCACTAGCTATTAGTGCAGCAGGCACTACAGGTCAATTCTTACAATCTAATGGCACAAGCGCACCTACATGGGCTACACCTGTAAGCTATGCAAGTGTAAC
>Ga0208387_1000443_pt1 | contig 11847 bp, 11 predicted proteins | sample CryBogCBH27Jul09_FD_184611 | JGI IMG/M metagenome (GOLD analysis project Ga0208387, IMG submission 184611) | Freshwater microbial communities from Crystal Bog, Wisconsin, USA - CBH27Jul09 (SPAdes) | ecosystem: Environmental > Aquatic > Freshwater > Lake | place: Crystal Bog, Wisconsin, USA...
CACGCTCAAAATTACGAAATGGACTTGGACCAAGGGGGATTTGAGATGGGACGTCCACCGAAACCGGCGGAAATCAAAAGAGCTACAGGGCGATCGCCAGGGCTTGATAGTGGAGGCCGTCGCTTGAAGGAACTTGAGAACATCGTCTTGCTGCCAGCAGCGGACAAAACTCCAGAGCCACCAGCAATGCTTGGTGAGGATGGTAAGATTTTTTGGAATCGAATCTGGGACAACGCCATCGGCTGGTTGTCGCCGCATTCGGACATGGCCGCAATCGAGAACACAGCTAAACTTGCCGACGCGGTAACCGCCGCCAGGACCAAGTACATGGCAACGCTGGACTCGGCTGATGGTCGAGCTTACGTACAGATTAACAAAGCATTCACCGACGCCCTAGCTTCGCTTGGGTTTGATCCGGTGTCACGCTCGCGACTAGGGGTAGCAGAGGTGAAACGTGTCAGCGCAATCGACCAACTCCTCCAAAAGAGGAACGAACGCAAAACAAATTAAAGGCTGGCCGCCGAGATACGTATCTCCGGTCAGTGCTGATGAGCTTAAGCGAAGTCGCGGTCAAAACATCATTGACTTCTCTGAGACTTTGTGCTCAATCACAAAAGACTCAGTAGCTGGAGCTGCTGGTGAACCGCTGGTATTTCGCGGTTGGCAGTCGGAGCTAACAAGAGGATTATTTGCAGAACGACCTGACGGTTCGCTCAAGCATAAGCGCGCGCTGATCGGCTTGCCTCGTAAGAATGGCAAGTCCGCTTGGTTGTCGGCGCTAGCCCTTGAGCACTTGGTCCTGGGTCCAACAGGTGGGGAAACCTATTCGTGCGCAGCAGAAAAAGAACAAGCAAAAATCGTGTTCGGCACTGCCAAGCGCATGGTCGAAATGCAGCCCGAATTATCAGAGATTCTCGATGTATATAGAGACGCTATTTACAATCCAAAGACTGGTTCAGTCTATCGGGCTCTTTCGGCAGAAGCCTTCACAAAGGAAGGTTTATCACCGACCTTCGTGGCTTTTGATGAGCTTCACGCTCAGCCAAACCGTGAACTTTTTGACGTTATGTCTTTGGCAATGGGTGCTCGTAAAGAACCATTGCTTGTAGCTATTACAACCGCAGGGGTCAAGGTTGATTCCAGCGGAAAAGATTCGCTGTGCTACCAGCTCTACGAATACGGAAAGCGCGTAGCGAGCGGAGAAGTTGTTGACCCAAGCTTTTACTTTGCTTGGTGGGAAGCAAATCCTGATCTTGATTATCGGGACAAACTAGCTTGGGAAACTGCAAACCCAGGTTTTAATGACATTGTTGCTGAAGATGATTTCGCCTCTGCGGTACTGCAGACCCCAGAAGCTGAATTCAAGACAAAGAGATTAAATGTTTGGACGTCGACGTCTGATACTTGGTTGCCTCATGGCTCTTGGGACGCTTGCGCTTCTCCACTTGGCCTCGAAGAAAATACAAAAATCGTTCTTGGATTTGACGGATCATTCAACGGAGACTGCACGGTAATTGTCGCGGTCACCTGCGATGAGACACCGCATATTGTTCCGCTAAACGTCTGGGAAAAACCAGAAGAAGCCGGAGCAGACTGGCAAGTTCCGATCATGGAAGTTGAAGAAGCTATCCGTGCAGCGTGCCGTCGTTACGACGTCGTTGAAATTGCCTGCGACCCTTACCGTTGGGCCAGAACCTTTCAGGTTCTCGAAGACGAGGGTTTGCCGGTTGTGACTTTCCCGCAGACAGCATCACGTATGACACCTGCAACCACTCGGTTCTTTGAGGCGGTTGTTAACAAACAACTCACACACAACGGAGATCCTCAACTTGCTAGACACGTGGGTAACGCAACTCTTCGCGTTGACCAGCGCGGCAGTCGATTGGCAAAAGAAAAACGAGGATCCACTCGACGGATTGACTTAGCAGTCGCTTCTGTCATGGCACTCGAACGCGCAACGTGGTGGTTTGGTCAAGGAGATTTCCTACCAGCTGCCTTTAACCTTTATGACTTGGAGGGGAAAAATGAAATTCCGACTAACCTTGGATTTGATGACGACTATCGCTGAGGTAGTCGGAGCAAGTTTGATTGTTTCTGGAATTGCTGTCTTGCTTGGTGTTGGCGCAGGTCTCATCGCGGCAGGAGTAGCAACATTGGCACTCTCGTTTCTAGCATCGGTAGGTTCTGAATGAGTATCTTCACGCGTGGAATTGTTGGACGTTATCCCCAATTCAACAACTACGTCGCTCCGCTTTCGCAGCTTTATGGCCAGACTAACATTACGTCTGCCGCTGGTGAGCGCATTGACGAGTGGTCAGCCCTTGGAATTTCCGCAGTTCTCGGTTGCGTCTCCTTACTCTCGGACACCGTAGCTTCGCTGCCACTTCGTGCCTACAAGATCAAGAATGGTAAGCGCGTCTCGGTTGGATTACCGGATGTTTTGATGTATCCAGACCCAGAGTCAAACATGTTTGAGCTTATTCACCAGATCATGTTTTCGCTTTCTTTGCACGGTAACGCTTATGTGCACAAAGATGTTGACAAGCGCGGAAACATTATCGGCCTTGTCCCACTTCACCCATACCAGATGCAGGTACTACCAACCGGCGACCAAATCGGCCGTAAGTATCTCCACCTAGGAAATGAAATTGCTTCCGACGAGCTTATGCACCTTCGTTGGATAACACCACCTCAGTCCCTCGTGGGCGTCTCGCCAATGATCCAAAACCGTAACTTAATCGGTATCGCAATGGCTATGGACCGTCACATCGGACAGTTCTACGGCGAGGGCGCAACACCTTCATCGGTTGTTGAGACTGATCAGAAGCTAACACGCGAGCAAGCAGCTCAGGTTCGCGATACCTTCATGAACACTCATCGCCGCCACAGACTCCCAGCGGTTCTCTCAGACGGTCTTAAGTGGAAGCCAATTACAACTTCCGCTGCCGACATGGAAATGATTGAGACCCGCGAACAGCTCATCCGCGACATCGCTCGTGTCTTCCGCATTCCCTCACATTTGATCTTGGCTTCTGGCGACAATCAGACATATCAGAACGTTGAGCAAGCCTCGATCAACTTCTTAACTCACACCATCATGCCGTGGCTTCGCCGCCTTGAGGTTGGTTTATCTCAGCTTTTCCCAGAAGGTACCGACGTTGTATTTGATACTTCTCACCTTCTTCGCTCAGACGCTCTTAGCCGCGCAAAGGTTAACCTTCTTCACGTACAAATGGGTGCTCGTACACCTAATGAAGTCCGTGTTATGGAAGGTTACGAAACATACGACGGTGGCGATGTCTTTAACCAGGCTCTTACCGGCAGCGTAACAGCTGGCGGACAGGTTCCTAGCCTTGGTTCAGATGGAGACATCCAACCTCCAATTATGGGTGTGATCGAATAATGGCTGAAACATTCCGAGCACCAAAAGCGGTGCGAGATGAAGCAGTCGCATCAGGGGTAACGCTTCCAGATTTTCTAGGCATTGCGAACATTTATGAAATTCGCGATAGCTCATTTGGAAGCAGCACGCTTGAATGGACAAACAAAATCATCGCTTCTGCGGAACAGCGCGCAGTAGAAATAATGGAAGGCAATCCAACAATGGCTGAACTACGTGACGGAGACGCGCTTCACGGCGTCATGGCTGCAGATGCGTCAATAGATGCAGCTCAAGCCCTTCTCGCAACAATCATGGACAACGATCCGATTATCGCTCAAGCTTATTATTTAATCTGTGCTGCAGATCTTGCTCTTGACCCAGTGATTGACGCTCTTGGTCTTACCGATCCAGATGACGACACTGAAGAAAACTCAGCTGCAGATCCTGCAACAAAGATGCTTGACGACGATGAGGACAGCGAAGATGCTTGGATTGCACACAATGCAAATCCAGAAACTGCTGAATTCCTCCCAGATGATTCAGAAGAAGAGCGAGTTTCTTCGGCTCGAGTTGGTGAAGGAACTTATGTTTCATGGCCAACATCTACCGGTCGCTCACGCGGTCGCGTAGAAAAAGTTACTGCAAGAGGTACAGCTTCTTCATCCGATGGCTATACAATGGAAGCCACTGATGATAATCCTGTATTCCATGTGCGCGTTTACAAAGAATCAGGTAATGGTTGGGTTGCAAGCGATCAAGTGAACGTTCACCGCTCAAACTATTTGACCATCATCAAGCCACTTCCATCCCCAAGAAAGGCCGATATGACAATGGTCGAAGAGCGTAAAACAATGATCCGTACCGCCGAGCGCATCACAATGGATGCCGAGATTCGCGCAGTAGATCAGGAAGACGCAAACTTTAAGATTGCTGGTTATGCGGCAACATTCAACCGCGAAGCGACAGGATTAAACTTCCGCGAGGTTATCGCTCCAGGAGCTTTTACTCGCACACTGTCAGAAGACAACGCGGTGTTTCTTTTGATTAACCATGACACAGAGGGAATTCCTCTAGCATCAACACAAAGCGGAACAATGCGCTTGTCAGAAGATGCACAAGGTTTGCTTATGGAAGCAGATCTTGACCCACAAAATCCTCGTGCCCAGGAACTTTTCTCAGCCATTAAGCGCGGCGACGTCAACAAGATGTCATTCGCGTTTTCAGTCGGTGCAGATGGACAGACAAAAGAAGATGGACTACGTACGCTGACTGATCTTGATCTTTACGAGGTATCAGCCGTAACTTGGCCTGCTTACGACTCAACAAGCATTGGCGCACGAAGCGCTGAAGCAGAAGCCGAAGACCTTGAACTTGCTAAGCGTAAGCTTGCTCTTCGCTTCAATCAGTATTCCCTTCGCGTAAAGCGTAAGGGTTAACCCTCGGCGCAATAGCCCCGACGGTCATTCATGCCCACTCACTAGAAAGGGTCAAAATGACTCTATCAGCAAAGCTCAAGGAGCAGCGCGACGCTCTTGTTGCCGAGGTTGAATCAACCATCGCAGCAGAAGATGTCACCGCAGAAGCTCTCGCATCAGCTGAAGCAAAGCAAGATGAGGTTGCTTCACTTGATGAGCGCATTGCAAAGCAGGAAGCTGTAGAAGCTCGCTCTGCTGCAATCGCAGAATCACGCAAGGAATCAAAGGTTGCTGTCTTCGGCGGCGCCGTTGTAACTCGCGAAGCAATGACATACGACAAGCACAGCGAAAACTCTTTCGTTCGTGACATGATCGGTGCTCAGCTACGTAACCAACCAGAAGCTTGGGATCGCCTAAACCGCCACGCTCAAGAAGTTGCAGTCGAAACTCGTGACATCGGTCTCACAAACGGTACCGGTGGAGATTTCGTACCACCAATCTGGCTCATCAACGAATACGCAGAGTTCGCTCGTGCGGCTCGTGTAACAGCTGACTTGGCTACAAAGATGGCTCTTCCAATGGGAACAGATTCCATCAACATTCCAGCAATTACCCTCGGTTCTAAGACAGCGTTCCAGAACCCAGACAATGCTGCGACAACAATCCGCGACATGGTTACATCGACCGTTAACGCACCAGTACGCACAATCTCTGGTTACGAGAACGTTTCGATTCAGCTCGTTGAGATGTCTCCACTTTCAGGTGGCCTCGACCGTATGGTCTTCGGCGATCTCATGGCTGACTATGCTCTCCAGCTCAACACAGCAGTCCTCGGAAACGGCGACGGCACATCAGGCACACTTCGTGGCTTCATCAACCTTGGTGCAGACACAACAAACGGTATCCCAACATCATGGACTGAAACAACACCAACAGCTGTCGGCGGCCTCAAGGCTTTCGCTGCTGGTATCAGCCAAGTAGTTCGTAACCGTTACCGTGACGTAGAGGCAATCGTTATGGCTCCAAGTACTTGGTACTGGTTGTCATCTCAGACTGACTCTGCTTCACGTCCACTCATTGTTCCTAAGGCTGCAGGTCCATTCAACGCTTCTGGTGTTGTTGACGCTCCTGGTGCTTCTAAGGGTCTCGTTGGAACAATCCACGGTGTACCAGTTTATGTTGACGCAACAATGCCTCTCAACTACGGTTCATCAACAAACCAAGCTCCAGTTCTCATCGGTAAGTTCTCAGATTCTTACCTCTTCGAGTCTGGTGTTAAGACACGCGTACTTCCTGACGTCCTCTCAGCGAACCTCACCGTCCGCTTCCAGGTTTACGGATACGCAGCACTCGCACACCGCTTCGCAAAGGCTGTTACAACAGTCAGCGGAACTGGTGCAGTTGCACCTTCAGGCTTCTAGTAGCCTTAGTCGCGACGCTGGCTCTATCATTTTTGGTAGAGTCAGCGCCTCGGCGCAATAATTAAGGGGAAATTATGGGGAAAGCTATATTTCTTGAAGGTTTACAAGCCGCAAGAGAATTGGTTACAAATAAAGGACTAAAAGCTCTTGATGATTTGATTAAAGAGCACGAAGAAGGGATGTTCGAGGCTGAAACTGCAGCAATCGAACACATTCGCGAGACTAGGGGTGCTTGGGAATGAAACTAAAAGATAAAGTTTGCATTGCAACTATTAACGATGGCAAGATTAACGCTCAATTAGCCATTGACTTGATTCATATTGCACGTCAAAGATTTGACCGTTTTGACTCTTATGTCCAGGTTTCCAATTCTGGACTGATTACTCGCTCACGAAATCTGCTCATTAAAAACTATCTTGAGCAAACAGATGCTCCATGGTTACTGATGATGGACGCTGATGAGCGAATGACACTTGAAAACTTTGATAAACTTATTGCAGCAGCAGACGTTGATAAGCGTCCGGTAATGTCGGCGCTTGTATTTGCGGCATTTTTTGATGATGAAGATATGCTTCGACCAGTACCAACAATCTATAATGAGATTCCAGGTCGAGGACTTGTCAACATTGATGATTATCCAATTAACGAAGTAATTAAAGTTGATGCCACAGGCACTGGTTGCCTTCTTATCCATAGAAACGTGTTGCTTGAGATACAATCTAAGACAACAGAAAACCAGGGTAAAGACTGGGCTTGGTTTATGGATGGTCCGATTGGCGGACGCTGGTTTGGTGAAGATTTGTTGTTCTCAAAGCGTTTAGCTTCGCTTGGAATACCGCTTCATGTGCATACTGGCGCTATTTTGGCTCATAAAAAAGACTTTTGGCTAGATGAAAGACACCACACACCATTTCGCGATTACGCGATCAAGAATAAAGCGACAGAGTAAGACGTTAACCCCTGGCGTGACTGCTCTGTCGCCCCTAACACTAAGGAGTCAATGTGACATCTTCGTATCCTAACGGCATCGATTCATTTGTCGATCCACAGGCAACGGATACCCTTGACTCCGCAACGGTTCCCCATCACACTCAGCATGCTAACGCAAATGATGCGATTCATGCTATCGAAACTGAGCTGGGAGTACTCCCTAAGGGAACAAAGGCAAGCGTCAGAGCTCGTTTAGATGCAGTTGATACAACAATTGCAACAATCTCATTAACCCCTGGAGCTACAGGACCTACAGGACCAACAGGTCCAGTCGGTGCTACCGGAGGAACCGGCGGCACTGGAGGAACTGGTGGCACGGGTGCAACCGGCGGAACCGGTGCTACTGGTGGAATTGGTGCTACTGGTGGAATTGGTGCTACTGGTGGAATTGGTGCTACAGGTCCAGTTGGAGCTACAGGACCTCAAGGTGCAACAGGAGCAACTGGACCTACAGGTCCAATCGGAGCCACTGGTCCAACAGGTGCTACCGGATCAACCGGAGCCACAGGTATTGGTCAAACTGGAGCAACCGGTCCAATCGGGCAGACTGGTCCAACCGGAGCGACTGGAGCCACAGGTCCTGCCGGATCAAACGGCGTTTCCGGAGCGACTGGAGCCACTGGTGCTACCGGAGCTACCGGTCCAACAGGTGCAACCGGAGCCACCGGTCCATTAGCATCAAATAACGCTCACGCTTCTGCTCGCGTTGGTACAACTGCAAATCTTTCTGCTACTTATACCGCTGGATCTGCCGATGCGGGCGGTGGCTATGGAATTGGTGCAACACTTACTGGTTCATCAAACGGAATTGCAACAATTGACGGCGTAAACGTTGCGGTAAATGATCGTGTTTTAGTTAAAAACCAGACCACTGCAACACAAAACGGTATTTATATTGTTACCGATGCAGGAAAGAACAACCCTGCGGGTCGTCCATACATTTTGACTCGTACAACCGATTACAACAATTCCATTGCTGGCGAAGTTGAATACGGCGACTATCTCTATGTCGTTTCAGGTTTAACTCAATCTGGCACAAACTGGATTCAAAATAACGTCGGAACTGGAACCAACGGTTACATCATCATCGGAACTGACTCAATCACTTTCGCTCAAACTGGCGGCGTTGGTCCAACTGGCGTACCAGGTGCCACCGGCGCTACAGGTCCTGTTGGAGCCACTGGAGCTACAGGAGCCACTGGAGCAATTGGAGGAACTGGTGCTGCCGGTGCCGTTGGTGCAACTGGAGCTACAGGTCCTGTCGGAGCCACTGGTCCTGTTGGTCCAACTGGTGCAACTGGTGTTACTGGTCCCGCAGGAGCTAACGGAACAAACGGATCTGTCGGCGCAACTGGCGCAACCGGACCGACTGGTGTTACAGGTCCAACTGGACCTCAAGGTGGAACTGGTGGTACCGGTGGAACCGGTGCCGCAGGAGCTGCCGGATCGAACGGCGCTGTCGGCGCGACAGGAGCTACCGGACCTACTGGTCCAACTGGTGTTACAGGTGCAAACGGAGGTACCGGAGGAACTGGTGCTGCTGGTTCTAATGGTGCAGTTGGTGCAACAGGCGCGACAGGACCTACTGGTCCAACAGGCGTAACTGGAGGCACTGGAGGCACTGGTGGAACCGGAGCCGCTGGCTCAAACGGTGCAGTTGGAGCTACTGGTCCAACCGGACCAACGGGTGCTACTGGACCACAAGGCGGAACCGGTGGAACAGGTGGAACCGGAGCTACTGGCTCGAATGGAGCAGTTGGTGCCACTGGTGCTACTGGACCCGTCGGAGCTACTGGACCGGTCGGAGCTACTGGACCTACTGGTGCAACCGGCGCGACTGGTGCTACTGGACCTTCCGGAACTGTAAGCGTTCAGACCTGGCGTTATACCGCTTCAGGTGGAGAAACCAGCCTTTCTGGTACAGATTCCTTCTCGACCAGCTTGACCTACACGGTCGGAGCCGAAGAAGTATACATAAACGGCGTTCGATTGGTCCGAGGAACCGATTACACGGCTTCTACGGGCACTTCTATCACCGGTTTAACAGCTTTGGTGGCCGGAGATTCAGCCGTCGTAGCTTCTCCAAACAACTTTGCCGTAGCTAACGCCATCCCAATAGCTACCGTGACAGCTAAGGCTGACCTCGTGGTCGGTACAGGATCTGGTTCGGTTACAAACCTTCCGGTGGGAGCCGATGGCAGCACACTCGTTGCAAACTCTTCTGCCAGCACAGGCGTATCGTGGGCAGGGCCAACAGTCACGGCTGGCAAGAATCGCATTATCAATGGCGCTTTTGACATTTGGCAACGCGGTACTTCCTTTAGCGGAGTTGGCGGCTACACCGCAGACCGTTGGAAAATCAATGACGGCACTCCAGGAAATGTAACAATTTCTCAGGTAACTGGAACAACTGGCTTCCAATATGCCTATCAGCGTTCATCAACTGGAACTTCATCGTTCACCCAATTGGGACAACAGATTGAGTTTGCCAACTGCTACGACTTGCAGAATCAAACTGTAACCATTTCATTTTGGGCTAAGGCTAATAACGCAAATAGCGCTTCAACTGCCCTTACAGTCCGTACTCGTACTGTTGCTGGCGTAGATGGAGCAGCATTGTTCTCAGGCACAGCATCAGATACATCAAAAACCCTTACAACATCGTGGGCTTATTACACAGTAACCAAGGCGCTTCCTGCGACTTTTGGTGCGTTGTCTTTGGAATTTGCAGGTGCATCAGGCGCAAGCGGCGATGGGTATTCTATTGATGGCATCCAACTAGAACTAGGTTCAGTTGCAACTGCTTTCTCCCGCGCTGGTGGAACACTTCAGGGGGAGTTAGCCGCTTGCCAGCGGTATTACTACCGAACATCGGCACAAACTTATGGTCGCTTAGGCTTTGGCAGCGCATCATCAACGACTAACGCACAGATTTTAGTAAATCTACCATCAACGATGAGAACTGCGCCTGCAAGTGTTGATTACTCAACTTTATTAGTTTATGACACAGTTACATTATCGTCAGTAACAAATGTGACTTTGACTGCGACAGGTCAATCAACTAATACTGCTGCTATTGACTGCACAGTTGCTTCAGGATTAACTCAATATCGTCCTTATTCTTTAACAAACAATAATTCAACAAGTGCCTACATCGGATTTAGTGCGGAGTTATAATGGACAATGTAACTTTTATTACAGTTAATGGCGTAGAACACGCCATCATTGACCGAGGCAATAACGAATTTACATCTATGCCGAAGAGCCTTTATGACGCACAACAGGCTGCAAGCACACTCCCATCCAACTCTTCTATCCCACAGGCAGGTGCATAATGTCACGCGCACAACTTACAAGTACGGTAGAGCAAAACTCGGCAGGAGCAGCGGCTCCAGTTGTAGCGGGTAAAAATTACATTGCCAATTCAGGGTTTGACATCTGGCAGCGTGGTACTTCATTCACATTCTCATCTACCGTTGCAGCATCAACAAGCACTTACACAGCCGATAGATGGGCTTTTGGCGGCACGGGTGCTTTTACAGTTACGCAGCAAACCCCATCTAACACCGCATCCCCTTATGCTTTGAGATTGCAAAGAACATCTGGAAACAGCACATCAGGTGATTCATTTATTACCTACACGATGGAAACAAATACTGCAAAACTTTTGGCAGGGCAAACAGTCACCTTGTCTTTCTATATGAAGGCAGGAAGCGGTTTTACTGGAACAACAACTTATATCATTTCACGATTTGGAACTGGTACTGATGAAGGTTCCAATGCTGGTTATAGCGGCTTATTCACAGGGTCAAATCAAATCATCAAAACACAAACGCCTACTACAACAAGCACTAAATACTCGTACACTTTTGTAGTTCCATCCTCAACAAAGGAAATGATATTTCTTATAGGTTATTCAGGTGCATCTGGCACTGCTGGAAGCAACGACTACCTTGAGTACGAGCAAATGCAGTTAGAACTTGGCTCGGTTGCTACACCTTGGTCAAGAGCCGCTGGAACACTCCAAGGCGAGTTAGCCTTGGCGATGAGGTATTACTATCGTGCAACCTCAGTAGGTTCATCTAGCAATTATCAACATTTTGGTATGGGTCAAGCATATTCATCAAGCGCTGCAAAAGTTCCAATTCCTCTTCCTGTTGCAATGAGAACTGCCCCATCAATTTCATCAACAGGAAGCCTAGGTTTGCTAAATGCTGCAAACTCTGCCATTGGCAATGCCTCTGTGGGTGCTGATGGAGTTAGCACAACAGTTGCTGGAACTTATTGGACTGGAAGTTCCGGTTTGGTTGCTGGAAACGCAACAACCCTAATTGCAAACGGCAATTCATCTTGTTACATAGAGTTTAGTTCGGAGTTGTAATGCCTTCAATTTATACAGTAATTGCTGCTGACCCAACAACACTTGTTTCGGGAAGCATCCAGCGCACCGATGAAGATGGAAAAGTTTGGTCAATCCCTATTGACCCTGCCAACTCAGACTACCAAGCCTATCTAGCCACACTTGCAGCCAACTCTGCGCCTACGGCCTAACCTGCTAATCTAGCATTGGGGCAACTGCCTCAAATATAAAAAAACAAACAAAGGAAAACCAAATGTACGATAACAAGCAATTCAGCCA
>Ga0208387_1000462_pt1 | contig 11554 bp, 10 predicted proteins | sample CryBogCBH27Jul09_FD_184611 | JGI IMG/M metagenome (GOLD analysis project Ga0208387, IMG submission 184611) | Freshwater microbial communities from Crystal Bog, Wisconsin, USA - CBH27Jul09 (SPAdes) | ecosystem: Environmental > Aquatic > Freshwater > Lake | place: Crystal Bog, Wisconsin, USA...
GGCCGGTTCTTGCCGGAGTTGGAACGGATTGCTCGTGAAGCTCTCGGTGAACGAGACGGCGGTTTGGCATGGATGGAATTTCAAGTAGATACCACAACACACTCACCAACGGTGCTCTTTCATTACCCTTCTAACGAACCGTCCGGTTTTGAGTATCTAGGCCGTTTCGTGAAGATGGAGTTTGGATCGCTGACGGATCAAAGGCCGGTGGGAACTCATCTTGTTCAACCGTGGGTGGCGGCGGAGTTTCCGAAGCAGCTTGAAGATTTCCACTGCAAATTGGTAGCGCTGGAGCTAGAACGGACTTTCTGGGAAAAGGCTACGATTTTGCACGCGGAATTTCACCGCGACCGGGCGAAACCAATCCGCGATCGTTTTTCACGACATTATTCTGACATGGCCGCATTGGCTCGCCATGCCATCACACCACGCGCCCTGGCTCGCGATGATTTGCGCCAACGTGTGGCGAATTGGAAGAGCCTTTTTTTCGCGGCCAGTTGGGCGCGTTATGATCTAGCTACACCCGGCACATTCCGCCTTGTGCCGCCGGAATTTCGGCTGGCTGAACTGAAAAAAGATTATCAGGCAATGCAGGATATGTTTCTCGTCACGCCGCCACCGTTTGAGAATATTTTACAGACAGTGCGCGATCTGGAAAATGACATCAATCGAATTGCATGACCCGCTATGCAAGAATGCGGCCCAACCAAAAAAATCCACTTTCTGATTCCCGGTGCGTTTTGTTGCAGTGCAACATGGCCGTCTCCCTAAATTCATTTGCCGGTCACGCCACACGGCATTTCTGATTGGCACATTGAAGTCCAAGCCAGTCCGCGCAATCAGAAAATTGGTTCCCCCTGAAGGTTGCCCCCGATTTTCCGCTTTGCCCAGTTCGCTTCGCCCCGGCTGAAGGGGACTTCCGCCGAGTGCCATCAGGCCGCGATTGGCGCAGCCCGATTAACTAAAAAGGAGACTTCACCATGTCAGACATCATTTACGCTTACACCCGGAAACAGGCCATTGAAGATGGTTTTCAGATTGAGGTTTCAACCACTGCCGCCGAGGCGGGCATCCGATTTCCGGTTTTTCTCACGCGCAGCGTCTATGACGCTTATGTAACCGTGCCGCCAAACGTTGCCGGCCAGGACGAGGCCGGACGCCTTTGGGATATTGTCTGGATGCTTCGCCATGCGATCAAACGCAGCCCGGATGATTGCGACCGGATTCCAGTTTCGCTTCATGTCAGGAACGACAATCGCGCCCCAAGCCCGGTGAAACTTATCGCCACTTGTGGCGCACTGGACATTGACGATCCACAACCTGCCATCACCGTAATGATGCCGGACGAGGATTGACCGGCATCTATAATCTGGCGGCTGAACCAGTATGGTTCAGCCGCCTTTTGCCATTCCCCTGCCGTCCAAGAGGCACAAGCAGCCGCTCGCTTTCAGCGTGGCAAGCCACCGCGCAACTTGTGCCACAGCGCCTTACCCATTAAACCGTTTCTGCCGCCGCCATGTTTTCAAATTCCGTGTTGATTTCGGCGTGCTTCCCTTTCAGATACTTGGCGACCCTGGTGTTTTTCAGCAGGGTTTTGACATAGGTGTGCGCGGTTTGCAGCGTGAACATATTGTCTTTGTAATTTTCCGTGATCGCCTTCATGCCGCTTTCCAGCGTCTCCATTTCCTGCTCCATCTTGGCAATGGCCTCGGCGCTCATGCCCTTCTTTTTTTTCGGCAGATCGACGGCCAGCAGTTCCTTGCGCGTGCCCAAAACCAGACCCTCAACATAACCGGCATGATAATTATTGGCTTCAATCATCATCCGCGCCATTTCAATCTGCCGCTCGCCGGTCACTTTTCTCATCATCCGCAGGGCCGCCGGTGAAATGGGTTTGTCTTTCAGCAATTCCACGGCCTCATCGTTGAGGCCGATCAACAGGTTCAGCGAGGCTTTCACGCCCTGCGGTGACAGGTTCAATGCCGCCGCGATGCGTTGCAGGCTCGCGCCATTTTTCACCGCTCGCGTGATCATTTTATGTTCCTGAATCGCGGGAAGCCGGCTGATGCGGGCATTATAGGTGAAACCTTCATCGTCATTGGCCACGAGGCAATCGGCGAACGTCAATTCCAGTTCCCTCATGGCGTAGTAGCGCATGTGGCCATTCACCAGCGTGTATTTCCCCGGCTGGCCTTTCTGCGGAAAGACCACCAGCGGCTCGACCAGCCCCACGGCCCGGATGGACGCGAGGATGATTTCGTAGCGGTTGGCCTTTTTTTGCGCGTCACTGATTTGCCGCACCGGCAGGATATTGTCCAGCAGCAGCCGGATGATTTGCATCTGGAATCCAATTTTCGCGTCGCTCATGTCGTGGTTGTGTTTGGGGGTGTGAGTTTGGACCAAAGAAATTTAGGCATTGTCTCCAGACCTTCAGCCCGTAACAGCGTCAGGAAATGCGCGTCGGCCAGCAGCTTGTTGAACGCCGTGATCACGTTGAACAGGCGTGCGTCACACACTCGGGATTTTTTGATCATCAGCTTTTGCCGCAGGGATTCTTGCCGGAAGGTGGCAATGATTTTTTCCGAACTGGTTTTGCTGCTGCGCGGGCCGTCGCCAAATTGTTTGCCCAGCAACCGCCTTTTTTGCATCAGGCGCTTGGCCTTGCGGATGTCCAGATAGTTGAGTTCTTTGCTCTCGAAGGCTTTCAACAAATCGTTCTGCATTTCCACTGTCTCCGCCTTGGAGATTTCCACGGCCACCCACAACGGAGTTTTTCCCGCCAGCGCGGCATGGAGCAATCGTTCTTCGCCGGCCTTTCGTAACGCCATCATGCCGTTGACCGTCGAGCCGGACACGTCCAGTTTCTCGCCGATTTGTTGGTTGGTGTAGCCCAGGCCGCGCAGCCGCTCGATCTCGCGGATCAAATCCATCGGCGAGGGATAACGGCGCGCAATGTTCTCCACCAGACTGCGGATCAAGCGGTCCTCTTTCGAGATTTCCACCACCTTTGCCGGGATTTCTTTATGGCCGAGGGCGAGATACGCTTCCATCCGCCCTTGGCCGCAGACCAGGTCATATTTCAATCCCGCCGGTTCGTCCGCCGCCCGCAGGCTGACGGTGATAGGCATTTTCAGTCCGAGGTTGCGGATGCTCTGCACAATCAGCTCGAATTTTTTCTTGTCGCGGTGGCGCGGATTCAAAACGTGAATCTCCGCAATGGGAATCATTATCACTTCATCATTCATATTGTTTCCTCCAAGTTCACGCGCTCCGCCATGCTGAAAAAATAATCCAGCGTGTCGCAGCGGTAGGTGTCCAAATAAATGCCGTTGACCTCGGCTACGCGCAGGTTTTCCCACGTCATGTCAATCGCCGGCAGCACATAATAATCGCGGATGCCTTCGTTCGTGGCGTCCATGCGCACGGCGATGGTGATGTCTGGCCGGGCGCTGGCATCCAGCCGGATCAGCCAGCGCGACGAACCTGCCCCGGTTTCGGTATGCCGGCAGAGCACGATGGACACACTCATTTCGTGATTCACGTCTAGCAATTCGGTTTTTTTGTCCCAGACCGCGTGCGCGCCGAGCGCCGTGATTTTTTGAATAACCTCCGCCACCAGTGCCGGGTGACGTTTCCGCAGCCGCCGGTTTTCCTCGATGAAACTGAAATCAATTCCCGGATTGTAGCCAATCATCTTGTAGGCATTCACCAGCGTGCCGAAGCGGTGACTAAATGCCGTGCTCGATGGCAGGTCTTCAGCCGCGTCAATCAAGATGCCCGAAATGCGTCCGTGTTTCAGCAACACGGCGCGCAGATGTTCCAGCATCTCGGCATCGGTGTATTTCCGGCTGCGGGCCAGAATGATTTCCTGCGCCTTTAGGAATAATTCTGGTTCGATGATGCCCGCGAAAACGCCGTTCGCTCGGACCCATTCGGACGGTGGATTATTGACATGCTTCTTTTTCAGTTTGCACGAAGTCCGGGAATAGACGTTGTTCCCGATGTATTTTTCGCTGGTCAGCAATTGATGCACTGTCCCCCGGTTCCAAGCTCGCCCGTAATCCGTCAAAATGCCTTGCGCGTTCAAACCCGCAGCAATCTCGGACTCCAGTTTCCCGTCGGTGACGAACTCATGGTAAATCCGCCGCACGATTGCAACCTCCTCGTCCGGCCCGGCTACCAGCACCACGCGGTCGGTCTGGATGCTCTTTTGTTCGCCCATTTTCAACTCGCCTTTTTTCACGCCGTTGGCATCCACCAAAACCCGGCGCAGCCCGTAACCCGCCGCGCCGCCCTGCCGAAATCCAAGTTTCACCAGCCGGCACGCGCCCTGATAAACCTTCGTCGAAAGTTCCCGGCTGTATTCGCCCGCCATCGTCCGCTTGATGCCCTTGATGATGGTGGAGATCGGACTGCCGTCATTTTCAAATTGTTCCGCGCAGTAGTGAACCGCCACGCCCGCCTGTTTGCAGATGTATTCGTAATAGGCGCTTTCGTCGGCATCCTGAAATCGGCCCCACCGGCTTACGTCATAAACCAGAATGGATTTGTAATGCGCCTTGCCTTCAAGCACATCACGGATCATTTGTTCCAGCGAACCACGGCCTTTGATGTTCAGACCACTTTTCCCGTCATCCGAATATTCTTTGACGATTTGCTGCCCGCGTTTTTTGGCATACTCGCGGATCACATCCATCTGATTACTCGTGGAATATTGCTGATGTTCGGTGGACATCCGCACATACACCGCCGCGCTGTTCAACCACTCGTCCGGGTTGGCACCGTGCTTCCGGTGGGGTTGAAACGGGTTGTCGTCGGACGATGACGGATCATTTGGAACATCGTTGCTCATGCTTTCCCGCCACCTTTCGTCCCATCCGAATAACTGCTTGTTATTTCCAGACCATGCCGCTTGGCATACTTGCGGATCACGGCCATTTGCCGGGCCCGCGATAACTGCGGACGATGTTCCGACATACGCGTATAGGTAGCGACGCGCTTGGGCTTTGATTCTTTTGGCTTGTTGCTCATCGCGCGTGCTGGTGGACGTGATTCATAGTTCGTGCTTACACCCGGCCAAAGGCTGGGAAGCATTATTCCATGATGGCAAAAAGCGGCCATTGCGGTCGATGTAGGCTTGTAACACAACCGCCTCGCCAGTCCTTTGACTCAATGTTGACAGTGTATTTCGTCCCAAACCATTTCTTCAGGGGACTAACTAGGAAAGGGTTGAAACCCGGATTTTATGCGCCTGAGCTGCCCGGCCTCTGGTGTTCTTTTGCATTTTCTCCTTCGCCCAATCAGGATGTTCCACGCGCCAATCTTGAGTGTTTTTGACCCGTTCTGGCCCGCTCCAATAATCCGGATATTTGGCCAACCAGCGCCTTTGTGTAGCGGCTTTCCGCCACTTTTGGCACAAAATTTTGGAACAGTAATGTTGGCGTGGGTGACTGCGCGGATCAGGTCGGAACCATTGTTTGCAGCAGAGACATTTTTTTCGGCGATGCTTGGATTGCATCCCGTATTTTTAACTGCTTCATTTCACCGCACACCGTAATGATGCCGGACGAGGATTGACCGGCATCTATAATCCGGCGGCTGAATCGAAAGAATCAGCCGCCTTTTTGCCATTCCCTTGCCCCAGCTTCACCGAGCCGCCACTTGTGCTTTATCGTGGACAGGTGCAAGCACCGAACCACTCCCGACGCACCAAGATATCGGCACGGTTTCGCCGCACCGCTGGCCGGACTCACCATTTTCCGCCCGCTTCATTTCATTCCGACGGACGCAAACTGCCGAGACCGTCAAAGACATCGGTGCAAAGGAGAAGCCAAATTCAAGCAGGTCGCGAGGCTTCGCCCGACCATGAACGGCAATAAGGTGCGAGGCTTCGCCTATCACCTCGAACAGCATTAGGCCACGAGACTTCGTCCGGCCAAGACCAGCAATAGCCCGCGAGGCTTCGCACGGGCAAGCCATCGGCATTAACCGTGAGCACAGCCAGCTTTCATTTCGCCGACTACATGAAACTGTCCGGCCTCACTGATAAAACCAAATTAGTCTGACACTTCGCCGTCAGGCTGCGCGCAGGTCTGCCGAGCGCGCCCATGCCCCCATCGCGTCGCAGCCCTCACACTCCGCCCCGCCGTCAAAGAGTCAGAAAAATGGCTTTCGCGCTGGCGCGACGAAGCCGGGGACATAGACAGCCGTTTTCAAGTCCGGTTTTTTCTGCGCTGCGTTTCTTTCTGTCGCCCTCACAGCGTCGCCGAATTCCACCAGCCCGCCCGCTCGTGGTTCCCTCTAAAGACTACTCCCACGGGGGAGGGCTGGCGGCTCCGCTTTTTTGTGAAGGGCGACAGACCGAATACGCACAGCAGAGCAGAAAAAAAAAGACTATGAAAACTACATCACAAAAAAACAATTCGAGGCTCAAGAGCCGATCCGCACAGTTGAGCAGCACAAACACCAGCGCACCGGAAGCGCAGAGCGCAGTTGCGCCAGCGGCGCAGCCGGAGAAAAAAGACAATCGCTTGCCGATTGACACCGAGGCACGGCTGAAAAACCGCACCTTGCCCACACCAAAAGTTTTGGAACTTTTGAAATCCAGCAATCCGGGCTTGTTCAATCTTGCCGAGGTTGTTGGCAAATGGGTTTGGGTTTCGTTCCGTGAGACGCCCGCGCCGGAGTTGCGGCAGATTTTGGCGCAGCTTGGTTTCCACTGGAATCGTGAGCGGCAGGCATGGCAGCACCCTTGCGGCGCATTTCGTTTGCGCGGCTACCAAGACCCGCACGAAAAATATGCGAGCTACTTTCCCGCCGACAGCAAGACCGCTTGAAAGGAAAAATCGCCATGAATACCACCGCCATTTTTCCAAGCATGGAAACCCTTGTGAAGCCGTTCCGATTTCCGGCCAGTCCCTACGAATATCGCGTGACCGCGCTGCGCGAATGTCCGACGCCGGACAGCTTGCAGCATTGCGAGACGCCCGACAAAGCCGCCGATTATTGGCGGTTGCACATCGCCAGCCATCCGCATTTTAACCCCGATTGTGAGTGTTTAGCCGTGCTGCTTTTGAACACGCGCAAGCGTGTCAAAGGGCATCACCTTGTTTCCATCGGCACGATGGACACAATTTTGGTTCACCCCCGCGAAGTGTTCCGGCTGGCGATTATGACCGCCGCCAGCGCGTTGATTGTCATGCACAACCACCCCAGCGGTGAAAGCACCCCGTCAGAGGCAGACATCAAAGTGACCCGCGATTTAATCCGCGCCGGCCAGCTTTTGAAAATGGAATTGCTAGACCATGTGGTAATCGGTAACGGCAATTTTTCATCACTTCGCGCTCTTGGTTATTTTGCCGGGTTCTAAATAATGCCGAGTTCAACGGGGTGATTCCTTCAAAGCCGAAGGAATCACCCCTTTTTAATCTCTGCGACTCGGCATTATCAGAGGCTTTGCAGAAAGGCCATGAGCTGGTCTGGCGGATGATAGCGACCGGATTGGCCATTGAACGATTCGGTCTTGGCCAGCGCCCGCTCTTTGAGTTCGAGGCTGGCGTGCAAATACGCCTGGGTCGTTTCCATGGATTCGTGTCCGAGCCACAGGGCAATGATCGAGCGATCAACTCCGTGTTGGAGTAAATCCATGGCGGTTGTGTGGCGAAGCACATGCGGAGAGACGCGCTTGGATTTCAATGTCGGACATCGAAGCCGTGCTGTAGCCAGATGTTTGGTGAGCAGATACTCGACACCATCCCGACTCATCGGCTTGCCTTGTGCGTTTGGGAACAGAGCATCTGCGGGCTGCACCTTTTGTTCACGCAACCAAAGACGCAAGGCTGCGATGATTTCCTTGCGCAGCGGGATGCATCGGGTTTTGCGTCCCTTGCCAGTGCAACGCACATGGGCACCGGCTGCCAAAACAATATCCTGGCAGCGCAGGCCAACCACCTCTGACACCCGTAGCCCCGTTTGCAAAGTCAGGAGCAGCAATGTCCGATCGCGGCGTCCCGACCACGTTTCTTGATTCGGCGCGGCCAGCAATGCTTCGGCTTCGGCACGAGTCAAATAGTCCACCGGATTTTTTGTGTAGCGTTTGCTCTTGATGGCAAGAACCCGCTGGGCGTCAGCCCCGAGGGCAGGTTCTTGCATTGCCACATAGTTGAAGAACGAATGTATTGCCGCTAGGCGCACGTTCCGACTGCGTGGACTGTTGCCGCGTTCATGCTCCAAGTAATCAAGGAACCGACACACGAAGGGAACATCCAAGTCGCGCATGCTCAAAGTCGTTGGTAACTTCTTAAGGCTTCGGCGAGCGAAGGCGATGAGCAGGCGAAAAGTGTCGCGATAGTTTGCAATGGTGTGAGGACTTGCACTGCGCTGTTTCATCAGTCGCTCCGTGAAGTAGGTTTGGAGCAACTCGGAGAAGGTGGATTCGGTTTTCATTGCGCCCCCTTCTGGCATTCCAAACGCAGTGTGGCGAGTTTCAGCAACTCGGGCACGGCCGAGAGATACCAGTAGGTATGCCGCACATGCACATGGCCGAGGTAAGTGCTCAGTTCCGGCAGATGAACCTCGACATCAACATCGGACCGATACCAGCGCAATAAGGTTTGGATGGCAAAATGGTGCCGCAGGTCGTGAACGCGTGGGCCGCGCCGTCCACCGGGTTTGCGTAATCCAATTTGACATGACACCAGCAGGAACCACCGATTCACCGAGCAACCTACCAAACGCGTTCCCCGTTCCGACACGAAGAAGCTGGGACTTGACGGTTGCGGACAGGTTTGATCGCGCATATCCGCATATCGTTGGAGCGCCCGTTGTGTCGAGGGATGAAGCGGCACGAGGCGTGACTTGTTTCCTTTGGCGCGGCGAACCGTTATCAAACCTTGGGCGAGATCAACATCCTGCCGATCCAGGGCGAGTGTTTCGCCCAGCCGCATACCAGTTACGGCGAGCAATCCAATCAAAGTTGCATAGGATGCACCTTTGAACTCATTGGTGTGATCGATTTGGCGCGTGGCCGTCATCAGCCGAAGAATGTCGTTGCCGCGATACAGATGCGGTGTCCGCCGACGGAACTGGCACGGCAGCAATCCCACCGGTGGAACTTCCGTGCGCGGGTCAATGGCACTAATGTATTGCGCGAACCGCCGCACATGTCCCAATCGGGCGGCACTCTGTGACAGTCTGATATTGGCGGGCTGGGTCGCCCAACGAAGCGCCAGCTTGGTGGTTACGAACGAAGCTTTCTCCAGTTCAGCAAACCGCACGAACTTGCAAAGCATGAGTCCCGCGTCACGCAACTTGAACCCAAGCTGCCGACGAAGTTTCAAATAGTTGTCGAGGTGAAAGCCCAGTGAGTTCATAGCGCACCTCCGAGCCATGGGTGAGTCATCGCCCGCAACGCCTTCAGATCAACCTTCGCGTAAATCTCGGTGGACTGGATTTGTTGATGGCGAAGCACCCGTCCGATCTCGGCCAACGATCCTCCGTTGCCAAGCATCCGAGTCGCCAATGAATGACGCAACAAATGTGCGCCACGATTTCTGGTCTGAATGTGGGCGCGCGCCAAAGTGCTGCGGACGATTCCACAAATCGCATTCGGGTGACTGGCGAAGCCCGCATACGGAGCCTTGCTCTGGATAAAGACACGGCGAGACGAACAACGGGGTCTGCCTTTCTGTAAATAGTCTGCGATGGCCTGCCCAACATCTTTAGGCAGTGGCAGCCGATCAACGCGATCACCCTTGCCCCGGATGCGCAACTCACCCGCCTCCCAATCAATGTCATTTAACGTGAGGTTCGACACTTCGCCGGCGCGAAGTCCCAGCCGGGCAAGCAGCAACAAAACGGCGTAATTGCGTTTGCCGACTTTTCGCCGCCGATCACAACTCCGCAGGAGTTTTTCAACTTGAGCGACTTCCAGATAACGGGGCAGTTCTGACAATCGCCAACCAGCAACGGTTGGCACCGCCATCGCCAGATTGGTTCGGCTGCGGCCTGCCTGAAACAGATAACCCAGAAAGCTGCGCATCACGGCAGTCATCAGTTGAGCGGAGCGTCGTCCGCGAACGGCGGTGTCACGCGTTACAAAATCAGTGACATCTTTCGCGGAGAGCCAAGGCAGCTTGATTTGATCATCGGGAAAGCGGTCAGAGAGAAAACGCCGCACCACACATACATATTGCACCACGCTACTCGGCACGAATCCTCTTTCATGAATCAGAAAATGCCCATAATCCCGCTGAATGAAATCAATTGCCCCGCACGGGGCTGTCGGATCAGGAATGACTCCCAGTTGCCGGAGATGCCCCAGGAGAAGCTGGGGCGTCGTCTTATCACCACTCAAACGCAAATGGTGTTTCCATCGCGCATCAAGAAACGCAGCGGATCGCTGCTCATCCAGTTCGCCAATCTTCAGCCGCTGCCGAGCCAGCCAGCGGCTTAAGTCTGCGACCAATCGAATCTTCTTCCACCCGGTTTGATTGCAATAACCTTGCTGGGCGAGCGACTCGGCGAAGCCGTCCAAATATGCTGACAACGGGCCGCTGCGCAGTTGGCGCATGATTGTGGGATTGGGAACGAAACGTTTTATCATAGATGTGTTTTCCTTTCTTGGTTGGAGGTTGAAGGAAAAGCACACCCGAATAATGCCGCGCATTGAAAGCCAAAAAGGGGTGATTCCTTCGGCTTTGAAGGAATCACCCCGTTGAACTCGGCATTATTTAGAACCCGGCAAAATAGCCATTATGCCGAGCTCGGCATAAAGGGTATTTTTACGCGTGAAGCCGCTTGCTTTTGCCGGTTGGTTTCCGCGATGATGCGGCTATGTCGGCTGACTACACAACCAGTGGGACGGTGACTTTGACCGAAGAGCAAATTCTGGCGTTGCACCAGCAGCTTCGGGAAATGCGCCATGATGTGAATGGTCGGCTCGCCAACATTGTCGCCGCCGCCGAACTGATGCGCCTGCGTCCGGATCAATCCGTCGCTGAGCGGTTGAAGTTGCTGCTCGAACAGCCGCACAAAGCCGCCGAATCTGTGGCGGAATTTTCCAAAGCGTTTGAAGGCACGTTGGGTCTGACGCGTCGCTGAACGCCGGAAAGGTTTCCGCATGGAAGAACGGTCCGAAGCCGAACTCATCGCCGCTGTGCTCAAAGGCGACGCCACGAGTTTTGAGCCGCTCGTCGCCAAATATTCTCCCCGGGTTTTTGCCACCGCGCGCCGTTATGCGCGTCGCGAAAGCGAAATCGAAGACATCTGTCAGGAAGTCTGGCTCAAGGCATTCGACAAACTGAAAACGTTTCGCGGCGAGGCACCGTTTGAACATTGGCTGATGCGGATGGCGGTGCGCACCTGCTACGATTTTTTGCGCGGTCACCAGCGCAACCGCATTTCTTCCTTCAGCGAGATTTCTGAACCGGAAGAGGATTGGCTGGAGCGTTTTGTGGCGGAGCCGGGCAGCGTGGCCGAGGATGCGGACGCGGCGAAATTGTTGATTGACCGCGTGCTGGAAAAACTTTCGCCCGAGGCGCGCATGGTAATTCAG
>Ga0208387_1000488_pt1 | contig 11270 bp, 7 predicted proteins | sample CryBogCBH27Jul09_FD_184611 | JGI IMG/M metagenome (GOLD analysis project Ga0208387, IMG submission 184611) | Freshwater microbial communities from Crystal Bog, Wisconsin, USA - CBH27Jul09 (SPAdes) | ecosystem: Environmental > Aquatic > Freshwater > Lake | place: Crystal Bog, Wisconsin, USA...
AAACAGGGCTTCAAGTTTATGGTAGTAGATGAAAGTCACAAGATCAAGAACCCAGATGCCAAACGTACCCAAGCTATGCAACGATTAGCAGTTGGTGGCTACGACGTTAAGCAGCGCGGCGGTAAGCGGGAGCGAAAGACATTTGGCCCTGGTATTGGTAGGGTTACACTTATGTCGGGTACTCCGCTAGTAAGCCGGCCAAAGGAGATGTGGACCTCAGTTAACACCATTGCTCCTTGGGTTCCAGAGTTCAGCACGTTTACACGGTTTGCATTCAGATATTGTGATGCTAAGCAAGGTCCCCACGGGTGGGATTTTAATGGTGCATCAAACACTGGCGAGCTAAATGCGCTACTGTGCAAGCATGCTATGCTACGTCGGCTCAAAACTGATGTGCTTAAAGAATTGCCTCCTAAGGTGTATCGCACACTGCCTCTAGAGTTTGATCGTGCAGAATACGACCGTGTTGAGTTGGCATTCAACGGTATCAACTGGCGTGCAGGCATGGAGGCTATCATCCGCATGGGTGGTAATGTTCCTAAGAGCGACGATGCTATTGTAGCTATCCAGAAGCTGCGCGAAATCGCTGCCCTTGGTAAGTTAGATAGTGCAGTAGAATGGATCAAAGATTATTGCGAGCAGGGTGAAAAGTTGGTTGTATTTGCGCATAATCGGCAGGTGATTGAGACCATTAACACCGAGCTGAAGAAGGATATTGATTACCTAGGTGCTGTTGGAGTTATCTATGGCGGCGTTTCAGACGAGGCTCGCGCAGATGCGGTGCTGAACTTTCAGAATGATCCCAATATGCGGGTTATCATTGTTGGCATCACTGCTGGTGGGTTTGGTCTTACACTTACTGCTGCTAAGGCAGTGGCGTTCGTCCAGCTGCCTTGGACGCCGGGTGAGATTGGCCAGTGCGTGGACCGTATCCACCGGATTGGTCAGGACGCTGAGTCAGTCACGGTGTTCAACTTGGTGGCGGAAGGTACTATTGAAGAGGATATGGCAGACATGCTGATAGGTAAAGGACAGGTGTTAGATGCTGTGCTAGATGCAGGGCGTGTAGTCAACACGTTGGATCTCAAGATTGAAGGGAAGTGAGATCATGAAGAAGATTTGCGCGGATCGGCAGTCAGCGCCCGCCTGAGACCACTGGGCCATCATCCGATTTGACACCATAAGCGTTCCGGGATGGGATCGAGGCGACGCTCCTGACACTCGGTCAATCTCCACCTACACCTGGTACGACAACGAGGAGGAATGGATGGAGGAGATCCAGGAGCTGACCCTAACAAACCAAGCGTTCGTGCCCATCATAGCACAGGTTCCTGTGGTGGAGACTTGGGTCACCATTCGACCCCGCAAGTAGCATGGTGCCCCATCACCTATGATCAGGCTCTTGAAGAGCTCGAGCATTGGGAAGAGCATTTAGAATAATCACTGGTTTGGCAGCAATGGTGTAATTTTGCCTGTACTTGGATTAGTAGGATTACCATTTGTTAATATGGATGTTTGCTCAACTGTATTTTGGGAAGGCACAAGATTTTGAAAAGGTCCAAGCATGAAGTTTGTTGACTCTGCTAAGCGTCTTTGAACCAGTTGAGGTACAAGATTGTTGTTACCATTCAAAGTCCACTGCATCCATAAATTTGGAACATTTTGAATATTGCCTGCTACAAGTTCTTTAATAACCTCACTATTGGTAAAGTTATTTTGCCCTATATTGAACGCCAAACTACATAACATATCATATTGGGTTTGGGTAACATTAACACTGGCCGCCGGTCTCATCCAATTTTGAACATATACCATATCTTGTTGGAAAAGTTCTCCAATTAGCTGTTGATCTAGCGGATATGATAAACTATACGAGTTACCTCCAATCGTTACCTGACCGGTACTTATTTCTACAGGGGTTAAATTATGTCCGTAACCAATCTGAGATACTGGCGGTTGACCAACTACTATAGGGATATAACTACCGTTTTCAAAGCCTATCATAAACTGTGTACCAGATTGTGAAAGCTGTAAACTTGCTGCTGGTTTAATAGAAGAGTCAGTTACAGGGCCTTGGTATGCATAAACAGGTTGATTTTGAGCGTTGTATCCTGCACCTGTGTATATACCAGGCGGCATGCTAGCCATAGGGGTTCCTATAAGATTCAACGGTTTTTGACTATTTTGTACCACTTCACCTGGTCGTAATCCAGTTTTTGTATTGTATGATGTTGCGTTTTGAATTCCGTACGCATTTCGTCCACCGTGATCATCGTATGGTTCGTGATAGGGTAGATGGTAAACAATTGTATCAGTTAAAATAGGTATTACATTACCGAGAGTGTCCAGAAGACCGTCTTGTTGATTAAGATCATTTGGACCTATAGCAGCTACGGCAGCAATGGCTAATGGAGGCTGTGTGCCATTTAGATCAATTCGATTGCTGAATAAGTTGATTTCTGATGCTGCACCTACGGAGAAATCTTGGCCAACACTCTCGTGAACAAATCCTCCAGCTGCTCTATTCCAATTTGTACCAGCTGTATCAAACATGTTTCCTGCTGAAAACCTATGCATATCAACGGCTGCTGTCAAAAACATATATTGGTTGCTAAGGAAATGCATGCTATTGTTGCTTTGAACCTTTATATATCCGTTCTTTATATTTGGATTCTCTGTAATCAAACTACCTGGTGCTGATTGAGAACATCCTGTGCCTGGTACGGTATTATTAACGCCACCTGCAGGTTGGCAAGGTAGTGGGGTTGACCCACCTGTACCTAATAGATCTGTATGTTGCATATACAAATTAGATTCTTTAACGCGCCTACTTTGAACACTTTGGGGTCCTGCTTGTGCTATCAAACTAGATGCACCTTGTAAATCATTATTGGTAATATTGTTGGTAATCCCGCTGCCTACCAATTTGCTCACTGTATTAGGAGAATTATAATATACACTAGATAGTGCAGCTTGTTGGTAAGGCCCAAGAATATCCCATGCACCGCCTAACACTCGCCTAGCTCCTGCTATATATACTAGTACGTCTATATTGAGAAGTGCAAGGCATTGCTCGTCGGTAGCGGTCCCGCTACCTGGTGTAGCTGCGCTGGCATTTGGTCTAGTTACTGCTATTCGGCCGGCTGTTCCGGTATCTATGTAACCTTGGGCATATTCGTTTGCCTTTATTTGATGACCGTAACCAATACTGACTTTTACTCGTTGAGTATGTGCATCCCAATATGCGCTGTTAGATTTACCTTCAACCTGCTGTAGGAACGGTACCAGTATGCTGGTTGTAGTAACACCTGCAGGCGGCGGATTGCCAACCGATGTTGATGTTGTTGTTGATGCGGCAACTGTACCGGTAGAAGTAGATGTAGGTGCCGGTGGTATAGGAGCAGGTGATCCAGATGCACAGGTTGAACTTGCTCCTGAGGATGGCGTTGCTATTGCTGCTGATCCACTCTGCGGCTCCGTCGAAGTAGCAGGACCTGTTGGTACCGCACCTGATGACCCAGTCTGCTGAGGTGTTGTACCGGATGGATTAGCCGGTTTAAGTTTTGCGGTTAGATCGTTAGTGACAATGTTGTAGTCTCTAGGAATAATATTATCGGTTGAAGGATAATTACTTAACGGTAACGTTTGATCGTTGTTGGTACTGGCAAATGCTTGTATGGTTGCAGCAGATACTGTGTTATATGGTAAAATCCATACATAATTTGATGCATTTAGTGTAGATCTGATAGCGGTAATATTAGTTTTAAGTAAATCTTGATCAGTATCTACAGTTCCAACGCTTACAACACCGTTAACTATTCCCGCTGTTTCACTTGCATTAGTTTGAACTGCCTGTAGAGCATCACTTGATGTCCACTCGGGTTGTGCTATGGTTGTTGATCCTGGTATACGTTGTGCCAACGCTGCTGCCGTGCCATCTCCTATCATAGCTGCAGGACCGGGAACAGCTGGCGCGGGTTGAGGTTGATTAGCACCCGGATTGACTACTGGGGTAACTGCTGTGGTACCACGTGCTTTGATATTGATGTTTTGACCTGCTTCAATATTGATATCTTGATCAGCTCTAAAATTTAAACTTCCTTGACTACGCAAGCTGATATCGCCATAAGCGTAAACATCTACTCGTCCACCAGCATCCATGCTGATCCAGTTTTTGCCATCAACTGAATTAAGGTATATAAATCCTGTTGTATCATTAATTATTAATTGCGCGCCGCTTGAAGTACGCAAACGTATATAGGCATTAGACGGATTATCATCAAATACCATTTGACTGCCGCCAGGAGTTAACACTCCATATACACTTAGACCTGGATCAACTCTACGTGCGCCGCTTGAAGACACTCCGCGCAGTGTATCTTGATTCAATCCTTGTAAATTTAATTGATCTGCAAGTGGATAATATAATGGCCTATCTGGTGTACCAAGATTTGGTTGTGTTACTTTTTTATTGTATTCTGCAGTAGGCAACGTAGCTTCTGAGTTGTTTCCCGGCAACCCAGGTACCATTTGGTTCATATTTTGCTGATATAAACAACCAAACCATATGCCTCTGCCTGGATCACCGTTTATAAATGCACACACCACTTCGTTATTAATGTCTGGAGGGACAAACCACATGCCATAACTTTTTTGTGTACTTGGAAAACTACTATCGTTTTTATTATCTAGAACATTGGTAGCACCTGCAAATGGTGAACAGTAACTGACAATAAACCAAGTGTTAGGATCATTTGGATCGGCAGCAAGTTCGGGTATCCAAACCTTAAGCCTTCCCATTGTGTTTACGTCGTCGGCATATTTTACGAAGCCAACATAAATTTTATCTTGTAGAGTTGCTCTGCCAGCGGGCTGTTGACTATATGCCTCTGACGACGTTGTATGTCTTGTCCATGTTACCATGTGGATATTTACCGTAGATTTACAGGTATTTTTTAATTGTTATTGACCTAGACCCTTAGGATTGACCATGGCCACTGCTTTTGCGGCCTCAAGACTACCTTGTGCAGCAACCCTTGTTCCAGGACTTAGATTGCTATTGTTTTGCAAGGCTGCTGCCGGAGGTATTTGTGTAAGATTGTCTTTTACAGCATGCAATGTCTGCATGAATTGACCAGATTTGAAGGTATTTATCACCTTTGTTATCGAATAAAATCCATCCCACATTAACGTTCGATCGTTAAATTCCATTATACCAGTTGACTCGTTATATGTGGTTCCTGTTCGCATGGTAAACACAAATCCCACATCGCCGTGAAACCACCAGGCAGCATTTGGATTGCTAGGGTCTGGTTGATTACCATCACCTATCGCTAAATCTTCTAATATATTACCAATTCCTAACCAGTATGGATCACCGCGAATATCAAGATCAATACTAGACAACGCTTTGCTTTGCATTTCAGTTAATATACTGGCAGTTAAGCTTCTCGACGGTTGTAGGTTAGCAGCATTAGAACTAGCGTTAGAATTCTGTTGAGGGCCGTCACTGCCTTGTGTAGTATTTTGATCGGTAGGTTCTTGATTAGCTCTAAAGCTAAGAGGTATAGGATTTGGATTAAAATACGCTGTTCCCACATCTTCTAAATATGAAATTTTTCTACCTAATGTTATTGGATTTAGCTGTACATTTTGGGCAGCATGTGGATTTGAATTGTCTGCTTTAATATTTGCGGCTGCGGTCTTCGCGATATTTACAACATTTTTTGCAGCTTTAGCCGCAGCAGCTGATGCTTCCGCTGCAATACCTTGGTTAACAGCAATTTGTTGAAACGGCACGTTTGGATTATTTTGTATTAAATTAGTTATTTGACTGGTATACTGGTTCAGCTGTTGATTTGCTGATTCAAGGGCTGCTGTTAGAGCAGAAGATGACCCGGATGCACCGATCGCCTTTTGTAGATTATTGACTGTGGTTTGCGCAGTTTGTTGATTCTGCTTTGCCGTTTGATATTCTTGTAATTTTTGGTTTGCTACACCGTCATTGTTATATTGTGGACCAACTGAATAATTAGCATACGTACTACTACCAAGCTGGCTCATAATGCCAGTCTGCTGTACCCAATTTATTTTTAGATCAAATTTTACAACATCGAGATTTTGTCCTGTATAGGTCCAAAAATAGTGCTTTACATATCTATGGCTTTGTGCGTATGCTTGCTGTCTAGCCGAAGTTTGTGCAGGTTGTCTAGCATTTGCTGCGTTCTTTTGGTCAATAACAGGTCTACCTGTAGCATATGGTATAAACGTATACGTTACCTTTCTTACGTAGTCATTAAGAGTTGTGTCAAAAACAGGCTGCATCATATTAGTATGTACTGTGATTAAATTTGCCATACCATTTAACCTTATTGATGCGCCGCCTGGCGCAGCAGCACTAGCTCCGGAATTATTAGTTGACGGCTCACCCGCTGTATACCGTTGGCCTGCATGTGTCATGCTCATAACAAAATTTAAAACAGTAACCATATCCATACCTCGACCAACTGAGATAGTTGGTCTATTGACTGATCCAGATGATACTGATATATCGCTATTACGTTGACTAGTCGTTGGAGATTGGTCAAATTGCCACGATCTCATCCATTTTGGAGTTTGAATTACATATTTTATTCGAGGCGACTTATCTTCATAAAGATTAGCGTTTTGTGCTGTCATAACCAATGCTAACTGATCAAAGAATGCTCCAACTGTTGTTACAGGTCCAATGTTAACTGCACTGGCAACCACAGACACATGGTCGGCATGGCCGTACATATTGTGAGGCAGCATTGTTATTTTGTAAGTGGTGCCTGATTCGGTAGTGTCTGATTCAATATCTTTAAGTGAGACCATCCATACTTTGTAAAGATTACTTTGTAACGTTGGTGTTGCAATTGACCCGTCTTCGTTATATCCTGTAAACCATACCTCAATAAAGAATGAACTGGTTGAGAAATAATTCTTTATTCCTATACCTAGAGATGCGTTCCACAAATTATCCATCAGTGTGAATCCGTACGGTTCAACAACAGTCATTCTGCATTGTATATCTTGCGTTGTTGTTGTTTTGTCGTTACCTGGCACAAGATTTTCTATAGTAAATTCTGTAATATTATAAAGTGCGGTAGTACCACTCTCTGCTATAACAATTTTTGGTACACCATTTGCAAAATTTGCAGGACCAGATTGTTGTACAGCAGCAGCATCTGCTTCGGTGGTTATACTAAATCTTATGTGATAAGTATAATTTGCATAGCTATCTAAAGAATTTGGCATAAAATTGAATTTACCGTTGGCTGCCCCTGGTGCGTTAGTAAACGATGTTAGTGCAGCAGCTCCAGTCTGATTAGCAATTTGCTGACCTAAATTTTGTATAGCAGCTTGAGCCCCTTGTTGATTAAACAAACTACTAGAAGGTATAGTTAAGCTTCCTATCGCAGTATCGACGGCAGGAGAAGGCGTCAATCCAGATGTAGCTTGGCTAGCTGCGCCTGTTTGTCCTGGTTCCATTTTTATGAGCCTACACTGGGTAAAATTGATTGCGATGGCAGATATATGTTAATTCCGGCTATTAAATCATATATTGGATCTTTGATTATATTTGGATTTCTAATGGCAAATACCCACCAGTATCCTGTTGTTCCGTAGGTATCGTAACTGAGTAGATCTGGTCGATGCTGATAGGTTAATGGCACTTGATATAAAGTGTCATTTGGCGTTGGCAAAATAGTCGCACTTGTATTCCAAAAATCTAAATATGGTAGAAAATTATATATCTGAGGTGTTGTGTAATACGGGCTTGTGCCATTATATGTAGACGCTGTCATACCCATGTTCCTTGCGCTAGCAATTCGCCGGTTCTAAACTTATCAAGGTTAAATGCTCTCAATCTCTGAGGTGTATTTTGCACCGTTATTTGTACTGAAATGCTAAAATGTGCAGGTAACCACGCATATCCCTGTGCTTGAGTTAGACTAGCTGCGTTTATGTTAGTAAATGAATTTGCTGAGGCACTTGGGTTACTGGCAGTTATCAATGTATTATTAGTGCCATTGGCCGTAAGTATTCCAACGTAATCTACATCTTTAGGTAAGGTAACAGAAAATTGTGTAACTATCACAGGTAATGCATTAAACATCCATTGCCCATAAGCATCAAATAATAAAACAGGTGGCGGAGTTCCTGCATTTGGGTCGCTACTACCAAAATTCATTTTAGTCACAGTACGAAGAAATTGAATACAAGCTAATGCATAAAGACCTTCGGTTTGATTTTGAACAGTGAAATCTCCTTCGACAGTTAATTTTAATGCAGGAGTTTTGCTATATGAATAAAAGTCTTGATTAGCATGGACAATTTCTAGCGCTGTATAGGTTACATCTTGCGCCCATGTTATGGTAGGTTGATACGGAAATACTATTCCATTGGTTAGATATAACGGGCTCATTAGGCCGCCACCAGACCCACCATTGCCTAATATTTGACGCATGGCGTTAGGTTTTGGCCGCAACCTAACACGTCTACCAGATGCATCGTTAATATTCTGCATCGCCGGCGGGGGATTAGGCAAGCCGCCTGCGTTAGATTGCGTAATTTGATTTCCAATTGTGTTTGTTACAGCGTTTATAACCGGAGCTGCTACTGTACCAACTGGTGTAGTGATCGATGTTATAGATGATGCATTACCTTGTCCTGCTGAACTTGCTGTTGCCGGCGGCGCAGCAGTTCCGCCCGGCGGCGGCGGTTGACCGCTAGCACCAGCTGCAGGGTTAGAAGGTGCTGCATCCTCAAATAACCCAGTAAAATTACCTAACACATCATATATTGGTATTTGTTGCGTACTTGCCATCAATATATCCTAAAAACTCATAACTATTTATGGCCTTAAATAAGCACTGACATAACAATGTTGTTTTTTGACTGCGGTGCCAAAAACCATTACAATAACAAGATATTTTTCATAAAAAGGACTATTATGGCCGTTTCCCCTCCAAGTAAAATCAAATATCTAACAAATAAAGACCTACTAGAGGAGATACATCGCAGCAAATCAACGTATTGTTCATACGTTGATCCATTGCATGCTAGATATGACTTTATTGTGTCTAATAAATCGCTTATAACTAAGAAACGTGTTGACGACGCACGCAAGAAAAAATTGACAGAGATGCAAGCAATTGAAAAAAAAGAAAATGTTAGTAAAGGCATTAAAGATTTTGAAAGCAAGATATCCATAACTGACATACCGGTTGACAGTATTGTTATTAGAGTAATGACTTACGATCATATACCAATCAATATCGAAAAAGAAGGTAAAGCTAAAACTGAAGGTGAGAAGCATATACGATGTAACTTTCCGCCATTTCAGCATTATATAATGCAAGAAGACGGCGAAATAATGTGCGTGTTAAAAAGTCATTGGAAGGGCGGTTTAGAAAATGGATACTTTTCTAAAGAGCATGGCAAAATGACCAAAAATCTTGCATTAATGTTTATGAAATTGGTTGATCGATACGGTCATCGAGGTAATTGGCGAGGATACACTTATATCGACGAAATGAAAAGCCAAGCCTTGCTACAGCTTAGCCAAGTTGGATTACAGTTCGACGAAAGTCGCAGTGAAAGTCCAAATCCTTTTGCATATTACACACAAACAATTACAAATAGTTTTATGAGAATACTTAATATAGAAAAAAAGAATCAAAATATTAGAGACGATATTCTTATTATGAATGGGGCAACTCCAAGCTGGACAAGAATGGTAGACAATGAAATTGCCCAGAAGAAAGAACCATAACACAGTTAATATTGTTACCTTAATTGATATACACTAAAATAAGAGCATAGCAATCTCAAGGGATAACATATGGCTCGAGATCCAGATTTTTCACATGTTGCCGTTTTCACAGATTTACACTACGGCATGCGGAACAACAGTAGAGAACACAACGACTCCTGCGAAAGATTCATTAAATTTATAATTGAGCAAGCAGAAGACCAAAATATTAAAACCTGTATATTTGGTGGAGATTTCCATCATGTTAGGTCAGCAATCAATATATCAACACTTAACTATTCGGTAAGTGGGTTGAAACTACTAAATGATTATTTTGATCATACGATATTCATATTAGGAAATCATGATCTGTTTTATCGAGACAAATATGAGATACACAGTCTACCATATATTACGCAATTTCCTAAAATCACAGTAGTTGATTCGATGCGAGAGATAGGCGATGTGGCATTTGTACCATGGCTAGTTGCGGATGATTGGCAACGTGTTCCAAAATTAAAAGCACCGTATATGTTTGGACATTTTGAATTGCCAAAGTTTAAAATGAACGCATCTATTGAAATGCCAGACCATGGATTATTGAATGCTACTCACTTTGTTAATCAGAAACAGGTATTTTCGGGACATTTTCATAAGCGACAAAATGTTGGAAAAATATGGTATATTGGTAATGCATTTCCCCATAACTTTGCTGATGCTTGGGATGATGATCGTGGAATGATGTTTTGGAAACCAGGTGAAAATCCAGAATTTAAAGCATGGCCAGATGCTCCAAAATATCGTACAATGACATTAAGCCAAATAGTATCTAATCCTACAAAATATATCGATGAACGAACCTTTGCTAAGATTACAATAGATATTGATACTAGTTACGAGGATGTAAACTTCATACGAGAATTATTAGAGCATGATTTAGGTGCCAGAGAAATACAAATGATAACCGCTAAAGTGAATGAGTTAGATACGCTCGACGAAGAGGATATTAATTTTGAAAGCGTTGATACTATTGTAATAAGCCATCTACAAAGTATCGAATCGACTGCAATGGATAAAAATGAACTTATACGCATTTATCAAGAGATCTGACAAATGTTAACCCTAAAAAATGTAACTATGCGTAACTTTCTCAGTATTGGAAATGTTACACAAACTGTTGAATTAGATAAAAACGGATTAACATTAGTTCTAGGTGAAAATTTAGATCTAGGCGGCAATGGATCGAGAAACGGGGTTGGTAAAAGCTCGTTGCTTCAGGCTATATCGTATGGCCTATACGGCCAAAGTTTAACTAATATCAAAATAAACAATCTCATTAATCATATTAATCAAAAGAATATGATGGTATCGATTGAATTTGAAAAAGATGGACATCATTACCGTATAGAACGTGGTAGAAAACCAAACTTCTTCCGTTATGTAGTAGATAACACAAATATAGACGAAACTACCGATGAAGCACAGGGTGAAA
>Ga0208387_1000496_pt1 | contig 11172 bp, 6 predicted proteins | sample CryBogCBH27Jul09_FD_184611 | JGI IMG/M metagenome (GOLD analysis project Ga0208387, IMG submission 184611) | Freshwater microbial communities from Crystal Bog, Wisconsin, USA - CBH27Jul09 (SPAdes) | ecosystem: Environmental > Aquatic > Freshwater > Lake | place: Crystal Bog, Wisconsin, USA...
GCCCACAGCTCAATAGTCCCGCACCAACGGCGAATCGGGTCGGCCTCGCCACGTCACCAACCTCGCGACGGTGCCGCCAGCGCGTCGAGAACTCGAAAACACCGACCACCGCAATCATGACGACGGCGAAGAGCCACGGCAAGAGGTGCGCCAACAGCGTGGCCGCGAGGGTCACGGCAGCGAGCCAGTAGCCGCGTCCGGTCCGCATGCCCTTGGCGAAGAGTCCAATGGCGATCATCGCCAGCGCCAGTGAGAGCGAGAATGCGTACTCCCCCGCCATGGTCGAGAACAGGTTGCCGCCATCGATGGTGAACGAGGCGTCGAAGAGGAACGGCAACGTCGCCGCGCCGAGCGCGAGGGGTATCGGGCGAGGGGCCCCGATGAGCCGCCCCATGAGGTAGGCACCGACGGGCATGAGTAGTGAGCCCAGGATGGTCATCAACTTGAACGCCACCGTGAAGGGGATGACGTAACTCGCGAGAACGGCGAGGAGGTCAGGGAGAACGAAGTAGTAGGTGTAGAGGGGCATCCCGTCGAACCACCCGGGGAACCACGGGGTCAGCGTGTGCAACCCCGATTGACGCAAGAACGCCGCAGACTCGACGTGCGCACCGGTGTCACCGCCGGTGATGAGTGTCTGCGACAGCAGCAGCGACGGGTGCATGGCCATGACCACCACGGCCATCAGCATCACGAGGCCAACGACCTCCAGCAACGTCAGGCGGCGGTTGTCGCTCATCCGTGCCACCGTTGCAGGGCCAGCGACAGCACCGCCACCCCATTGAAGCCGACGTGCACGAGCACCGACGGCAGCAAGCGCTCGGTGCGGTAGCGGCGAGCACAATCCCCAGCCCAATCAGGCCGGGCAGCTGCACCAGTTCACCGTGGGCGAGGCCAAAGAGCACGGCCGAGGCAGTGGCGGCAACGGCGATTCCCGACCGCCCCCAACGCTCAGTGACGCTCTGGGCCAGGACGCGAAAAACGGTGGCGCGGAATAAGCACTCCTCCACCACCGGTGCCCCCACCGCAGTGAGGAGACACAGGACGACAAATGTCGCCCCGGTGGCGTTGCCAAAGATCTTGTGCACCGGGTTGTTGAGTTGCGCGACGTGCCAAGGCCGATAGGCGGCATCGACTAACCACTGGGCAACGATACCCATTGCGAGATAACGGAGATCGCCAAATCCCCGGGGCCGAAGTGTGCCCGTCACCCAAGGCAGTATCCCGCGCCGGTTCACCCACACCACGGCCCCGAGCATGCCCACCCAGAGCCCCACCAGGCCACAGACGCTTGACCACCACGGCGGGGTGGCCAAAGAGGTCAGTGCGTTCACGCCACCCGGGAGGTGCGTGACGCTCGCCGCGACGGTGTCCCCGAGCAGGGCCACGACTTCACCAATCAAGAAGCCGACAACGCCCGTCAGCAGGACGACGAAGCCACGCGCTCGTTGCGTTGAGGGCAGAAATACCATTGTCCAGAAGGCTAACAACTGCGCCACGGGCCTTGGCGCCGGCGGCAGGCGGGTCACAACCACCATCTAGGCTGGCATGGTGATTACTCCTACTCCTGATAAGACCGGTCTCAAGAAGTTCTTCTCCGGTGGCGGTTCTGCGCAGTCACCGCAGCGCAAGCGTCGTTTGCTGTGGATTTTGCTCGTCGTGTTCGCCATCGGTGCCCTCGTCTTGCCCTCCGTGCTGAACAACAAGCACCTCAAGACCATCCCCTACTCCGTCCTGGTGCACGACGCCAGCAGCAATTCGGTGATTTCGGCGGCCATCAACAACACGACTGGTGTCATCACCGGTCAGCTCACCGACGGCACCAACTACACCAGTAACGGTCCCCTGCCAGTCCTCACCACCGAAGTTGACGCCCTGCGTCAGGCCAACGTGGCTGTCACCTTCGTCAACCCGTCTGGATTGCTGTCCACGCTGTTGCCGTACTTGATGTACTTCATTTTCTTCGCCGGTCTCATGTGGTTCGTGAGCCGCCAGGCCCGCGGCCAGATGAACGGCATGATGTCGGTCGGTCGCTCGAAGGCGAAGCAGTTCAACGAAGACCGCCCCAAGACCACCTTCGCCGATATCGCCGGCTACGACGGCGTCAAGCAGGAAATCAACGAAGTCGTCGACTTCCTCAAGACGCCTGGCCGCTACACCCAGATCGGTGCACGCATCCCTAAGGGCATTCTCCTGGTCGGTCCCCCGGGTACCGGTAAGACCATGTTCGCCCGCGCCGTCGCTGGCGAAGCGGGCGTGCCCTTCTTCTCCGTCTCCGGTTCCGACTTCATGGAGATGTTCGTTGGCGTTGGTGCCAGCCGTGTCCGCGACCTCTTCAACACCGCTCGCAAGCAGGCTCCCGCCATTATTTTCATCGACGAAATCGACTCCATTGGCCGCAAGCGCGGCGCGGGTGTCGGTGGCGGCCACGACGAGCGTGAGCAGACGCTCAACCAGATGCTGAGCGAGATGGACGGTTTCGACCCATCGGAAGGCGTCGTCTTGATGGCCGCGACCAACCGTCCCGACGTGCTCGACCCCGCCCTGCTTCGTCCTGGCCGCTTTGACCGCGAAATCGTGGTCCCACTGCCCGACCTCGACGAGCGTCTCCCGATTTTGCAGGTGCACGCCAAGGGCAAGCCACTCGCCCCCGACACCGACCTGTCAATGGTCGCCCGCGGCACCCCGGGCTTCAGTGGCGCCGACTTGGCGAATCTGGTGAACGAGGCCGCCCTGCACGCGGTGCGTCGCAACGCCGAGATCATCACCCTCGAGGACTTCGAATCGGCCCGCGACCGCGTCACGATGGGTCAGCAGCGCGACTCAATGGTCCTCAAGGACGACGAGCGTGAGCGTATTGCGTTCCACGAAAGTGGCCACGCCCTCCTCGCCTACGTCCTTCCCCACACGGACCCGCTGCACAAGATCACCATCATCCCCCGCGGGATGGCACTGGGTGTGACGATGACCCTGCCCGAAGAGGACCGCCACATCATGGCCCGCGCGAACATTGAGGACTCACTGTGCATGCGCATGGGTGGCCGCGTGGCCGAGCTCCTCGTCTACGGCGACCTCTCGACGGGTGCCTCCGACGACCTGCAGCGCAACACCGACCTCGCGCGCCGCATGGTGCGCGAATGGGGCATGTCCAAGGAGATCGGTCCGCGCGCCTGGGGATCGGGCCAGCAGGTCTTCCTTGGCGACAGCCTGATGAACTCGAGTGAGTACTCCAACGAGACCGCCCGCATCGTGGACGAAGAGATTGACCGCATTCTGCGCGAGCAGGAAGCGCGCGCCATCGAGGTACTGACGCTTCACCGCGCCGGTCTCGAGGCACTGACGCAGGCGCTGCTCGAGCGCGAAACGATTGACGGTGAAGAGGCCGCGCGTCTTATTGACGAAGCCTTTGGTTCCCCGGTGCACCCCGCGGGTACCCGCACCGTGTCGTCGCTCTACAACCAGCCCACCACCGACGCGCCCAGCGCACCAGCGGTCGAAGCCCCCACGTGGGAGCCGCCAGCACTACCGTCCGTTTAGGACGTTAACGGGGTCAACCCCTGCGGGGCTGGTGACCTGGGTCGCCCCCACCACGATCGTTGCCGCATCACTGGTCACGGTCACGGTGGCTGCTCGCAAGGTGTGAAAGCCGGTAGCGATGGCGAGCAGCGGCACAGTCGTTCCCGGCGCCACGGCGCTTTGCCACGTGCCGGTGTTGCCGTTTCGGGTGACTGTCACCGACACCGTTACGGTCGAGGTGCCCGTGTTCGTCACGACCGCACTGCCAAATCCCTGTCCCGTGGCGTCGTGCAAGACCCACGAGTGCCACGGCGTGGGCATCGTCGTCGTGTCGTAGCCGTGGCCCCCACCGGTCACGAGACCCACTACCACGGGCGTTGACGAGGTGATCGTTGCCGTGGCCTCGCCATCACTCGGAATAGCGCTGTTCGGCGTTACCGCGAAGATGGCCGACGAGAGTGGTGACACCGTGAGCTGCTGGTCAGGGACGGTGGTGCCCTTGAGCGACAAGTGAATGGTGACGGACGCCGACTGATTCGAGGGATTGGTCACCACGACCGTCGAGGCCGTCTTCTCGGCCGTCGTCACTTGTGGCAGCACCGTGCGGGACACCGGCGCCGTTGCACCGGGCACCATTGCCACCTGTCCGTGGTTGTCTTCGACGGCGTTGATCACCAGCGCGCCGCGCAAGACGGTCACCCCGACACCAAAGTGGTGCTGGTTGATGACCTGGTCGCCGAGATTGACCGTCGTCATTCCGAGGGGGGCAACCGTAATGCCTTGCCACGCGGCGGGCTGAGCGAACCCACTGGTGCTGTAGACGGCGATGTTGAGCACCGCGGCCGTGGCGGTGGGGTTGAAGAGCGACAGGATCGTCGACGACCCGACGCGAGTGGTGAGACCCGTGGCGTACCACTGAGTAACACCACCGTTGGTGCACGCCCCGTCATTGCCGTCACTGCGCAAGACCTGCTGGGCCACGACACCGCCGCCCGAGACGAAGGCCGCCACCGAGAACATCGACCCCTTGAGATCGCTCGAGGGGGTGAAGTTCGCCGACGAGTGCGGCGCGAGGGTGAGCGGCACACTGCCCACCTTGTTGCGGGTGTGCAGGCCAAACACATTGGCGGTTACGGTGCGCGTCGCGTCACTGGTGTTGATCACACTTATGAAGCCAGGCGCGCCTCCGGCGTTGTTCGTCAGACCAGTGCAGTAGAGGGCACTCGACTGGACCACGCCGGAATCGGTCGCCTTGAGCGCGTTGGGGGTCGTCACCAGCTGATTGGCGGCAATGACGCCCACCACGCCGAGGGCGATCACCGAGCTGGCGAGTGCGCGCGACCCTCTCATGGCTGGACCTCCGCCTTCGGACGGCGACGGGCGGTGAAGAGCCACTCCAAGCGCTCAATCCACCCGAAGCCAAACCACACTATGAGCCACATACCGAGGGTGAACATCGCCAAAATACCGTTGAGCGGGAACTGGTGGAGCGACACGGTCGCGACCTCCGGGTGCTTACTATTCGGCACGAGGTAGGTCGGCGCCCAGCCGTTGGAGGTTGACCGCGGTGTCACCGCCCCTCGCACTGTCAGCGCGAAGGCACTGGCGGGCGCCAGACCCAAGGTGACGGTGCCCCCAGGGGTGACCGCACCACTGCTCGACGTATCCGAGAACACCGGCGTCGTGGTGGTGCCAATCGTCTCGTGATACAGGCCGTGGAAGTTGGTGTTGGCGAAGACGTCTTCACTCGGTGATGACAGCTCCAACGACAGTCCCGATTGCGCATTCAGCGCGGGGATTACGCCCGCGGGCACGGGGCGCACGATCGATGTTGTCTGCCCCACCACTTGCGGCACCTGCGCGTTCATCACGACGACGGCCGAAATGCCCGCCGGCGCCAGCAGGGCGCCGAGTGCCACCGTCTGTCCATTCAAGGCCTCGTGCAGCGCCTTCAAGATGACGTCGGTCGTGCCGGAATTTGGCGGCGTGAAGAGTGTGTTGCCCGAAGGCAGACCGTTGGTCGTGGTCGCCGCTTCGAGACCGGGCGCCACGTTCCATCCGCCCAACGGCATCACGCTCGGGTCGCCGAGCCAGAGCACGCGGTAGCCACCGGCGGGTGTTGGGTAGAGCGAACTCAGTGACTCGGCCACACTCGTGGAAGGGAGATCGAAACGCCCCGAGCCCATGGCCACCGCGAACGGTGCCAAGGCCACGACGAGGGCACCCACCGCCAGAGCGGCGCTGAACTGGCGCCAGCCGAAGCTGGCGGCGCGCAAGTCGGTTTCAATGGCACTGACGGCGACCGCGGCGAGAATCGCCACCATCGCGCCGTAGAGCGCCAGCAGCACGTCGAGGTCGGGCACCAGCGATCCAGCCCAGTGGTGATCGGTGATGGTTGCCACCACGAGTGTGAGGGTGCCGGTCGTTGCCGCCACACTGGCCCAAGAGAATCGTTCGCGTCGGGCGAGCAGCACACCCACCACGGCGACCGCCGGCAACAGCCAGCCGGCCCAGCCGCCACCGATAACGCCGTCCACACCGCGCAGCAAGTTGCTCCACGAGGGGGCGTTCCACGGGCCACGAACCAGACCAAAGATTTCGAAGGCGCGGCGACCGGCGAGCAGGGTGTCCACCGTCATGGGCAGCACAAAGATGGCGACGTTGAACCACAGCGCCCCCAGCAGACGCCACGGGCCCACCGACAGCGGTTCCTGCTCTCCGCTCAACCCGCGAGCAAGCGCGACACCCGCCACAATCAGGGAGACCACAATCAAGGTGGCCGGGGCGAAGGCCGTGAGAATCGCGACCAGCATGAACAGCACCATGCGCTGCCCCGCCTCAGTCACGCGCCACCCGAGGTGACCGAAGGCCACGGGCTCGGGGTAGGGCGTAGCGCGCATACCCGGGAGGGCCAGCAAGTCAAAGAGCCGGCGCAGCACGAAGGGTAGACCGGCCACCACGACGAGAACATCGACGCGTCCCTGCGCGATCATGTTGAAGCCCGTTGGTAGTGCCATGTAGGCCACGACGCCCACGACTCGGGCTCGGTTCGACACACGTCCCTTGAGCAATCGTGAGGTACCGATCGCGCCGAGTGGGACCGCCGCCACCAGAACCAGGCGCGGCAAAATACCCATGCGACCGAAAACGAAGGTGCCAGCAAATGCGAGCAGGCCGTAGCCGGGCATGCCGGGCGCACCGGTGCCAACGCCCGCCGGTGACCACGAGGCGAAGAAGTGACGCCACGTCGACCACCAGGAGTCCAGGGGGTCCAGTCGGCCAATCAGTGGAAGGTGCGACGCCACCAGGTCGCGCGTGCCGAAGCACCACAGCAGTGCGACGACGAGTAGAACTAGGGCCTGCGAGCGGAACGTCGTTAGGAAACGCGACGGCCGTGAACCACTGCCCTCAAAACCCGCCAGTCCCTCGTCGAACTCGTCACTCTCGGCGAAGGCCGCAGCGAAACCCACGCCGAGCGCTGTTTCGTCACTAGGGAGTTCTTGTTGCACCGGCTCAACGGGCACGATGCCGCGGGCAATGTCGATACCGTCACGGAGCAGTGTCTCGAAGAAACGCTGGAGCCGGCTCGCACCAGCCGTTTGCAAGCGACGCAGTTCGTCGTCACTCAGGGCACGGACCTCATTGAGGTTTCGCCGACGTTCACGAATGCGCTTGCGATTGGTCAACAACCATCGCCAAGATCCCACGATGGCGCTGGCGCGTTCGTGGTCTCGGCCCACCAGAACGAGCACCAGCTCCATGGTGTCCATAAGGAGCAGCCACAACAGGGTCGAGAGGCTCCGTCCACGGCTCCACCCCGACGCCACCACCAGCAACTGGTGACGACGCTGCATCGTCTGCCGTGAGGCACGGCGGGTGCCCAGCGCGGTGACGGGGCGTTCGCCGGTGGCGATGGTTTCGCGGTGGGCTACACGGGCGGCGGGCGCCACAATGATGCGCGCACCGGCTACCTGGGCCCGCCAGCAAAGGTCCAAATCTTCGCCCATGGCCGAAATAACGGGGTCGAAGCCTCGGAGGGTGGCGAACAGGTCGGCGCGGACCAGGGTCACGCCGCCCGGGGCGACGAACACGTCTCGCTCGAGATCCTGCTGGCCGTGGTCGATTTCGCCGACCTCGACACGGTCCCGCACGACGCCGAAGCGATCGCAGGTTTGCCCCACGTGCACGAGAACCAGCGAGTCCTCGTACGAGACGACTTTGGGGGACACGATGCCGGCGTTCGTTCGATACGCCGCCTCCACCATGAGCGCGACCGCGTCGGAGTCGAGGCGGACGTCGTCGTGGCAGAACAGCAGGAAGGCGGAGCCCTCCACCATCACTGACGCCTCATTGCAGGCGGCGGCAAAGCCCACGTTCTCGTCCAGTGTGCGCACAAAGGCCGACGGGGCGACCGCGGCCACCCGTTCGACGACGCGTTCGGTCGACCCGTTCGCAATAACGAGCAGGCTCAATTCCTCATAGCTCTGGGTCGTCAACGAGGCCAGTGTTGCCTCGAGGCCGGGGGCCGAGCCAGTGGTAACAACGACGGCGACAACGGCCGGTGCGCGGTTTTCCATTAGTCCTTAAAGGCTAGTTCTGCGGGACCGGCGGAACTGGTCACAAGGCAAAAGTACAAGGAAATCACAAGTATTCGAGGGGAGCCGCCACTATCGCATTGAGCGTCGCTGCGAGCGGGATTTCCGGGGTGAAGCCGGTAGCGTGACGCAGTTTCTCGATGGACGCACGCACCACCACCGGCTCGTTCGACCGCTGGAGATCACCACTGGCGACAAACTGGGCCTCTGGGGTGAGGAACTCACGAAGGTGATCCGCGAGGTCAGCGAGCAGCACGGTCGTGCCGGTACCCACGTTGTAGGTCTCCCCCACCACGCCGCCAACGGCCACCAGACGGTAGGCCCGCACCACGTCTCGGACATCACTGATGTCTCGATGAAGGGCAAGGTTGCCGACCGGTACGTGGTCCGACGTGGTCTGACGCAACCGGCGCACCAGTGACGGTACGAAAAAGTTGGGCCCCTGCCCCGGTCCAATGTGAGCAAAGGGCCGCACGATGATGACGCGCTGCCCTCGCTGCATGGCGTCCATGGCGGCCTCTTCGGCCTCCCACTTGGATACACCGTAGGGAGTGCGAGGAGCAATCGGCGACGTTTCGGTGAGGTCCGCGTCACCGGCGTCGGCGTAGACCTCGCTCGATGAGACGACGATCGTCAGCGCTTCGGGGGCGGCACTGGCCGCAGCGGCCAGCACGTTCCGCGTCCCCTCACCATTCACCTGACGGTAGCCGAGTTGGTCTTCCCAAGAGCCGGCCACGCTGGTGCGGCCCGCGAGATGAAAAATAACGTCGGGGCGAGTCTCGCCAATTGCGGTTCGCAGGGCCTCGCCGTCAGTGATGTCTACGCGGTGTGGTGGTGTGACGTCGACGTCCCCGCACGACAAAAGGAGTCGACGAAGGTGTTGTCCGACGAAACCGGCACCACCAGTGACGAACGCCCTCATTTAGCGCTGGCGCGCCGCGTCGTAGGCGACGAGGTGCTGCGCGACTGATCGCTCCCAGGTGAATCCCGCGGCCTGGGCGTGCGCCTGCTGTGACCACTCCTGGCGCTCGTTTTCGGACAGCGCCACCGCACGGGCCAACGATGCCGCCAGTGCAACATCGTCCCCGGCTGGCGTGAGCAGGGCCGCCGAGCCCGCCACCTCGGCCATTACGGTGTCGGCAGTGGTCGCCACGACTGCCCCACACGCCATGGCTTCGAGGACGGGCAGGCCGAAGCCCTCCCCTCGTGAGGGATAGGCCACAGCCTGCGCGCGTCGGTAGAGGGCGGGCAACAGTGCGTCGCTCACAAAGCCCAGTCGGCGAATTCGCGCCGCAAAGGGGTGGTTCGCCAGTTGCGCTTCGATATCGGTGAGACCCCACCCCGGTTGGCCGGCGATCCATAACTCGAGCGTCTCGTCCTCCGCGGCTTGGTGGGCGAAGGCCTTCAAGAGCACGTCGATGCCCTTGCGCGGCTCCAACGTTCCAACAAACAGTATGAACCGCGCTGCGAGCGACAGTCCGGCCACTTCAAACTGGGCGCCGTCGTCAAGCCCGACGGGGCGAAACCGATCGAAGGCCACGCCGTGCGGGGCAACAATCACCGGCGCCGAGGTGGGAACGAGCTCGTGCAGCTGCTGTGCGGTGAAGTCGCTGACGCAGATCAGTGCGTCGGCGTTCTTCGCCGCGTAGCGAATAACGCGTCGAAAGAATCCCACCTTGGCCGCCTCGTGCCATTCGGGGTTCGTGAAGAACGTGAGGTCGTGAATCGTGACGACCGTCGGCGTGTTGCCCACGTGGGGCATGGTGTAGTGCGGCGCGTGCCACACGTCGGCGGCCCGAGCTGGCGCCGACCAGCCCAAGTGACAGGCCTCGTCGAGCAACCTCGCCACGCGGTGGTTGGCCACGATGGGCGCAACCGGCGCGGTCGACAACGTGGCCCACCGCTCCGCGTCATTCTTTCGCGCCACCAACGTGAGGTCGACTTCGGCCGGGAGGCGTCCCGCCAACTCGGCCACGTAGCGGCCGGCACCGGCGAGCCGCGGTGGCAGTGCCGAAACGTCGAGGGCGACTTTCACGACCACGCTCGCAGGTGATCCTCGGCACAGTTGGCCCAGGAGTAGTCAGCGACGGACTGTGTTCGGCGCGCGCGAATGTGCTCGTCGTCCCGCAGCGCCAGCGCGGTGATCAACCCGTCAGCGATGGCGCCCTCATCCAGCGGGTCAACCAACACCACTTCGGTATTGTCGGCCACACTGGGGCAGGTGTTTGACGCCACCACGCGCGCGCCAGCGCGCAGGGCCTCCACGGGAGGCAATCCAAAGCCTTCGGCCAACGGGACATAGGCAACCACCATCGCGTCACGGTAGAGACCAAGCAGCACGTCACGGTCAACCATTCCCAGGACCACGGCATTCCCCGTTGGTGCGGCGCCCCACCCGTCGGGTCCGACAAAGACGAGCGGACCGAGTTCCCGGTGCTGGTGCACCGCCGTGGCGTGTGCACGCACCAACCGCTGCGTGTTCTTGCGTGGCTCGCGCGTTCCCGCGTGCAGGGTGAAGGGTCCGTGCACCCCGGCGGCGGCCAGGACCTCACGAACGCGCTCGGGCGACGCCGGCGTCACCGTGGACTCGTCGACACCCAAGCGAACCGGAAAGATCCGTTCTGACGGCACACCGAGTGCGCGCAGTCGCGGCGGCAGCAAGGGCGACACCGTGAGGAGGCGAATGTCCTCACGCCCCAGGATGTACTGCAGGCGCTGTTCGTGAAAGCGAACGCCTCGGGGCGTCGTCGCCTCCGGCACGTCGCGCCACAGGAGGTCGTGGAGCGCCACACTAACGATGTCGCCACCGCCAAATGGCCCCATCATCGAGGTCGCGTGCACCACGGCCGCGCCCGATGGCGCACCGAATGGTCGATAGCGCCAGCCGCGGAGTTGCCACGACGGCACCGCGCGGGCGTGGCGGCGAAGTTCGGGTTCGAGTGCGGCGATGGCACTCGACGGCCCCAGCGGCACCACGGTGGGGTGATGGCTCGTGTCGTGCAGCCCTCGCAGGAGGCCGTGGACGTAGGAGGCGATGCCGCCTGGTTGGGGCCGCGATAAC
>Ga0208387_1000515_pt1 | contig 10947 bp, 7 predicted proteins | sample CryBogCBH27Jul09_FD_184611 | JGI IMG/M metagenome (GOLD analysis project Ga0208387, IMG submission 184611) | Freshwater microbial communities from Crystal Bog, Wisconsin, USA - CBH27Jul09 (SPAdes) | ecosystem: Environmental > Aquatic > Freshwater > Lake | place: Crystal Bog, Wisconsin, USA...
GACCTTTATTATCAAAACAACGATTGCGCTTATTGCAATTGTAGATCCCATTGGATGCTTGCCACTTTTTCTGAGTCTCACAGGTCAACATAAAACAATTAACAAAAAAAATGTTGTCAAAATGACCGCAATTACTGTCTTCATCATTCTCGTGACCTCTCTTTTCTTGGGCGATAAAATTTTAAATATGTTCGGTATCACCATGCCAAGCTTCCAAATTTGTGGTGGAATTCTCCTATTAATTATGGCGATTTCTATGATGTTAGGTAAACATCAAATTATTGAATCTGGGCAAAATGGAGAATCAGACAAAGAATTAATTGCATTTGTACCTTTAAGCATTCCTCTTTTAGCCGGGCCGGGCGCTATGAGTAATATGATTATTGCAGCACATCAAGCACCTAATTTTATTAATCAAAGCTTTCTTGTCTTGCCCTGTATAGCAGTATCTCTTTTGATATGGCTCACATTAAGTTTTGCAGAAAATATTTCTAAAATGATTGGCGCAATTGGTACAAAAATTATTACGCGTGTCATGGGACTGCTTTTAGGATCTATGGCGATTGAATTTATTACAAGAGGCGTTCTAGATATTATTGCGTAATACTTTTATGAACCAAATTCGAAAACTTAAATTACGTTCTCAAACACATTACGCACTTTTTCGTGCTGACTTACCTTTTAAACCTAAAGTTGAAAAAGACAAAACTAAGTTTAAAAGGCAGCCAAAACATAAAGCTAAATTCGACTAATTATTTTTTCTTTTTGTCTTTTTTTCGACCGCAAGACATCCAACAATAAACAATATAGTTGCTAGGAAAACTTGTTGGAATATAAAGATAGGCACATTAAACTCTGTCACGCCATCGTAAACGCAATGGTATTGAAATGCGGCTGTTGGTACATAAGAAAAAGATAAAGCAAATACTAATAAAGCCAATACGTTATAAGTACATTGTTTCATTTTTGAGCCCTTTAAGATTTAAAAATGTTTTAATTACAAAATCTAATATATAGTATTTTTAACTGCAATTAATATATAAATTTAAAGAGATATCTATGTCAAATGATCATCACTCGCATCATTCTGAAACACACTTTACTTCAACTGAAATAGTCCGAGATATTGTCATTGGTATGTCAGATGGTCTGACAGTTCCATTCGCTTTGGCTGCAGGTTTATCAGCGGCTGTGGATTCTTCAGCGATTATTGTGACTGCTGGATTGGCTGAAGTTGCTGCAGGCTCGATTGCTATGGGTCTGGGTGGATATCTTGCTGGTAAGACAGATATTGAACATTATGATTCCGAATTAAAACGTGAAGCTTACGAAATTAAACATTTACGTGAACGAGAAATTTCAGAAGTTGAAGAAATACTTTCTGAATATGGACTTAAGGGAAGCGCGCTTAAAACGGTTGTAAAATCTATCACTTCTAATCGCGAACGCTGGCTTAAATTTATGATGAAATTCGAATTAAATTTAGAAAAGCCAGATCCGAAAAGAGCATTCATCAGTGCAACAACTATTTCAGTAGCTTATATTGTTGGGGGCCTTATTCCTTTAGCACCGTATATCTTCATATCCGAGATCGGACCAGCTCTAAAAATGTCTGTCATTGCAACAAGTATTGCATTGATTTTATTTGGATGGATCAAAGGTCGTTTTACAGGTGTAAATCAAGGACGATCAGCGATGCAAACCCTTATCATTGGTGCTTTGGCATCCTCAGCTGCTTTTGGATTAGCTCACTTATTTTCATAAAAATTTTATTAATTAAATTAAGCTTAACAGCCTAGTTTAATTGTAAAATGACGCAATAGATTGAATCTGTTTTTGTATCCTTTTCATTGGAGTTTCGCTTGCAATACCCTACTTTATTATCCAGATTTGTTGGACTTCTTTTAAGTTTTATATTCTTAACTTTAATAGGCTGTCATAAATCTCAAGATCAACAGGGTATGCCTCCTAATACTGCATTACCAGTTGCAGTCCTTGAAGTGAATCCAACGACAGTTGCAATCACAGGTGAAGCGGTTGGTCAAACAGAAGGTGCTAAAGAAGTTGAGGTAAGACCTCGTATAGGTGGCATCTTATTGAAACGAAAATATAATGAAGGTTCCGCTATTAAAGCCGGACAGTCTTTATTTCTAATTGATCCAGAACCTTACAAAATCGCATTAAGCCAAGCAAAAGCTCAGCTTGATCAAAGCATTGCGCGAGCAGAACAAGCCAAGCGAGAGAAAAAACGCTTGGAAGGTCTTATTGATTCACAATCAATTAGTCAACGCGACTTTGACAATGCAACTTCTGATGAAGCATTTAGCATAGCAGCGGTTTCACAAGCACGTGCAAACCTTAAACAAGCAGAATTAAATTTATCTTATACCAATGTCACAGCACCTGTAGATGGTATATCAGGTCGTTTCCAATTTTCTGAAGGTGCTCTTGTTTCCGCCAATACAAGTCTTCTTACTACACTTGTGCAAATTAATCCTATTTGGGTGCGATTTAGTTTTTCTGATAATGAACTTAAAGCACTAGGTGGAGTATTAAATGAAAAAAATGTAGGCGAAGTATCTCTTGTCTTGCCCGACGGTAGCGAATACTCCAAAAAAGGAAAAATTAATTTTGCAGCAACCCAAATTGATCCAACACTCGGCACACAACAATTAAGAGCGACATTTGAAAACAATGAACAACAAATTTTGCCGGGTCAATTTGTGCGAGTGCGTGTCACTTCAGGCAAGAAAGATGGTGTATTTTTAGTGCCTCAATTAGCAGTTCTAAACTCTGACCAAGGTAGATTTGTATTTGTTGTAAATGAAAAAAATCAAGCCAACCCTCGACCAGTTGTTACCGGTGAATGGAAAGGCCAAGACTGGGTCATTCTTAACGGTCTAAAATCCGGTGATAAAGTCATTGTGAATAACCTTATTAAGATTCGTCCAGGCATGCCAGTATCCATCATGCCTACCCCTCAAAAATAATGAGTAAATTTTTTATTACGCGGCCTATTTTTGCTGCGGTTATTTCAATCATCATTGTTTTAGCTGGTATTGCTGCTGCATTTAAATTATCTATTGCTCAATATCCGCAAATCGCACCGCCCACAGTTATTATTTCTGCAAATTATCCTGGTGCAAGTGCGGAAACACTTTCTAAAACAGTTGCAGGTCCTATTGAAGAACAATTAAGTGGCGTAGAAGGTCTGCTTTATTTTAATTCAAGTACCGACTCAAGCGGTACGCTCACAATTACAGCGACTTTTGAAATTGGAACAAATATTGACCAGGCCACATTCAATGTAAGTAATCGAGTAAATATCGCATTACCCCGACTGCCTGAAAATGTTAGGCGAACAGGTGTTGTAGTCCAAAAAAAATCAAATGACATTCTTTTGGTTGTCATGCTGACTTCAAAAGATAAGCAATTTGACCCACTTTATCTCAGTAACTATGCAACACTTAATGTGTTAGATGAAATCAAGCGCGTTAAAGGCGTGGGTGACGCCAATATTTTTGGTGCACAAGATTACTCAATGCGTATTTGGCTTAAACCCGATCGCATGGCACAACTCGGTATCACAACATCAGATATAGCGAATGCCATTCAAAGTCAAAATGCACAATATGCTGCAGGCAAAATTGGCCAAGAACCATCGACAAATAATCAACAACTTATATACACAGTCAATGCTAAAGGCCGCTTAGTTGATCCAAATGAATTTGGCAATATTATCATTCGTGCTAATGGGCCAAATGGTGTTCTTTATCTTAAAGATATTGCACGTATTGAATTAGGTGCTCAATCCTATGATATAAGTTCAACGCTTAATGGCAAGCCAGGTGTTGGCATACCTATCTTTCTTCAAACAGGTTCAAATGCCCTAGATACAGCTAAAGGTATTAAAGAAAAAATGGCGGAGCTTAAAGAGCGCTTCCCAAAAGGTATGGATTATGAAATTCCATATGACACCAGTAGCTTTGTTAAAGCTTCTATGGGCGAAGTTTTTAAAACATTACTCGAAGCCATGGTGCTTGTTGTCATTGTGGTATTTTTATTTTTACAAAACTGGCGCGCCACTTTAATTCCTATCATTGCAGTGCCTATTTCTTTAGTGGGCACATTTGCCGGCTTATATCTTTTTGGGTTTTCAATTAACACATTGACACTTTTTGCCATGGTCTTATCCATTGGAATTGTGGTCGATGATGCCATTGTTGTGTTAGAAAATATTGAACGTCTTATGTCGGAAGAAAAACTTTCTCCGATTAAAGCGGCGATCAAATCTATGGAACAAGTAGCTGCAGCAGTTGTCGCTATTGTATTAGTGCTTTGTGCTGTATTTGTCCCTGTAGCTTTTATGGGCGGCATCGCAGGGGAGCTCTATCGTCAGTTTGCTGTCACAGTAGCTGTAGCCGTTGTGATTTCTGGTATTGTTGCATTGACTTTAACGCCGGCGCTTTGTGCCATTATCTTAAATCCTAATACTATTCATTCTAAATTTTTTGATCGCTTTAATAATGGATTTCATCGCCTCACTCGTTTTTATATCAGTGTAGTTAATTCAACACTTCATCATCGTCTGATTGGTGGCATCATTTTTGTGGGTATTTTGATCAGCGCTTTTTTTCTTTTTAAATCCACACCAACAAGCTTTATTCCTCCTGAGGATCAAGGTTATGTTATCACTGCCGTGATGCTTCCAGATGGTGCAACCATATCACGCACCTCAAAAACGACTGAGGCCGTTCGTTCAGTCATTGCAAAAGATCCTGCAAGTACCTTCCAATTTGTGGTCAATGGTTATGATCTGATCGGGGGTGGTAATAAATCAAATGCAAGTACTATGTTTGTCCGTTTAAAAGATTGGTCTGAACGCAAATCTACAGCGGGTGATATTGTAAAAAAATTATTTGGCATAGGTATGTCACAACCTGATGGTTTAGCCATCGCATTTAATCCTCCTTCGATTCGCGGCCTTGGAAGTTCTGGCAGTATGGAAATTTATATTCAAAGCCGAGGCGATACTGACCCTATGCATCTTTACACGGCTGTTAATATTTTCATAGAAGCTTTAAAAAAAGAACCTCGACTTGCAGGTATTAATACATTCTTTAGGCCAACAGTGCCTCAACTTTTTGTTGAAGTCGACGAAGCAAAAGCCATTAGCTTAGGTATACCTATTGCAAGTATTTACGACACACTACAAAGTACTATGGGTTCTCTTTATGTGAACGACTTTAATAAGTCCGGTAGGACTTATCGCGTTCAACTTCAAGCAGAAGCGCCTTATCGGATGAAGCCTGATGATCTAGGTAAAGTTTATGTGCGCTCAAATTCAGGTGCTATGATTCCACTTTCTGCTGTAAGCACAGTAAATAATATTGTAGGTGCAGAACAACTAGAACGCTTTAATGGCCTTCTTTCAGCTAAAGTATTAGCAGGTGGTGCACCAGGTATCAGTTCTGGTGACGCCATTAAACTCATAGAAAAGGTCGCCAAAGAAAGTTTACCTGATGGATATCAGCTCGCTTGGACTGGACAGGCCTATCAAGAAAAACGCACAGGTTCCGCTGCAATTTTTGCTTTTGGCTTTGCCATTATTATGGTCTTCCTTATTCTCGCTGCACAATTTGAAACTTGGATTTTACCTCTCGCAGTGATTATGGCAGTTCCTTTCGCGGTCACTGGCGCATTATTGGCTGTGATGGTTCGTGGCATGCCTAATGATATTTATTTCCAGATTGGTTTAATTACGCTGGTCGGATTAGCCGCTAAAAACGCAATTCTGATTGTTGAATTTGCAAGTCAAAAAATGGAAGAAGGTATGCCTGTTATGGAAGCTGCGATCGAAGCGGCGCGCTTAAGATTTAGGCCTATAGTGATGACATCTATGGCATTTGTGTTTGGTATTGTCCCCCTTGTTGTAGCAACAGGTGCAGGTGCTGCAGCCAGACAATCTATGGGCACGGGTGTATTTGGTGGCATGATTTTAGCCACCTTTATTGCCACTATTTTTATTCCGCTTTTCTTCGTCTGGTTGAGCGGACATCATATTCGACATCACGGTCATTTAGATGATGAGGATAAAAAAATAAAATGATGAAGCGTTTTATTTTAATAGCCACTTTTGTAAATTTAGTAAGTTGCTCACTTGTTGGGCCTGACTATAACCGCCCCGAAGCTTCTCTTCCAAATAATTATCATCAAGAAGTTCAAAGTAATAGCTTAGATAAAGATATCAATATGTGGTGGAAGCTTTATCAAGATCCGATGCTAAATGATCTTATGGATAAAGCACTCACAAAAAACACTGACATCAATGCAGCTATTGCTCGTGTTGAAGAATCCGATGCTTATTTAAGAGAAGTGGGCGCTGCATTGCTTCCTGAAGTAGATCTTAATTCTCAAGCCTATAGAAATAGAGTAACCCGAACTGCCACAATTCCGCTAGGTGCCTACCCAGCTCTTAGAAAAGACTATCTTGTTCGCTTAGGCACTTCGTTTGAATTAGATTTTTGGGGTAAATTGCGTCGCGCTAAAGAATCTGCAAAAGCCGAATTTTTAGCATCTCAATATTCCAAAGACACTGTAGTCCTTTCTTTACAAAGCTTAGTCGCGAGTAACTATTTGTTCTTAAGAAGTTTAGACTCTCAAATACAATTTACTAAAGCAAGTGTGAAATTTAAAGAAGATATTCTTGCTTTAACTCATAAACGCTTAGAGAGTGGCTTAGTATCAGCGCTTGATGTTAATCAAGCTGAAGCAAATTTTGATAATTTAGCTGCCCAACTTAGTGACCTTATTCGTCAAAGAGAATTTGTGCATAATCAACTGGTAGTTCTTACGGGTGATATGAATTTAAATATCAATGAAAGTACTCTGGATACCCTTGTTACTCCACCAACACCACCTGCGGGCCTACCATCCACTTTATTAGAATCTCGTCCGGATATTCGCCAAGCTGAGCAACTTATGATTGCAGCGAATGCGAATATTGGTGTTGCAAAAGCTGCATTATTTCCAACCATTTCTCTGACAACAAACCTCGGTGCAGAAAGTGGCGCGCTAAGAAATTTAAATAACTCGGGCTCTAGTATTTGGGGTGGAGGACTCGGATTGTCTTTACCTATTTTTGATGCAGGACGAGTTCGCTCACGCATCGAACAAGCCACTGCAAGAGAAAAACAAGCGCTTAATTATTACGAATCTTCAATTCAAAATGCTTTTAAAGAGGTTAATAATGCTCTTGTAGAACTTCGCGAATACACTGAACAAGAAAAAGATTTAAAACTTACACAAGATGCTGCAAAAAAAGCTATGGATATTGCATCTAATCGTTATAAAGCAGGTTATTCAAGTTACTTGGAATATCTTGATGCTCAGCGCGTATATAATGACGCATCGATTAATTACATTCAAACAAGACAATTAAGGCTTATCGCGAGTGTTGATTTATTTAAATCTTTAGGTGGTGGCTGGCAATCTCAAGAAAAATAAGCTATGAATTTTTTTCATTATGAAGTACCGCCTACAGCGGGTTTGCCTCTTCATCTCAGTGATTTTTTTATAAGCACTCCTTCTTTTGAAAAAAAATTATCTCGCTTTATTGGTACTCATAATGTTCAGATTGAGTGTTCAGCAACCTCAGCACTTGTAGTTGCACTTTCTGCACTCAAAAAATTAAGTCCTAAGAAAAAAGTTATCATTAGTGCTTATACATGTCCATGGGTCCCTATCGCGCTAATCCATTGCGGCCTTGAACCAATTGTATGTGACTCAAATAAAGAACATTTTGATTTTGATTTAAAAAAACTCAAATCCACTCTAAATCATGATGTCTTAGCTATTATTCCGACACATTTAGCTGGGAAAATTGCTGATGTTAAAAAAATACTTCCTCTTGCAAAAAAATATGGTGCCTTTGTTGTTGAAGATGGTGCACAAGCGCTTGGTGCTAGAACAAAAAAACAATCCGTTGGTTTATTGGGTGATATAGGTATATTTAGTTTAGGTGTGGGCAAGGGTTTAAGTATTTTTGCGGGTGGTGTTATTGTTGCTAAAAATAAACCATTATTTGCTCATATTCAAAAAACGAGCGCTTTGATTGTTCCAACAAATTACCTCATAGAAACAAAACGTCTTCTTGAGCTCATTTTTTATTATATTTTTTATCGCCCAAGTTTATTGCGTTTTGTATTTGGCATACCCTTAAGACATCATTTAAAAAAATCTGATTTTATTAAAGCTGCTGGAGACAATTGTAGTTTTAAATTTCCTATACATCGTGTGAGTCGTTATCGAAAATACATAGGCTCTAATGCTTTGAATCGGTTAAACGATTTTTTAAATTCGAATCGTAAAAAAGCTGTATCTAGATTAAAAAAATTAGAAAAGATTAAAGGTTTAAAAGTACTTACAACTAAAGAACCTAAAGAAACATGGCCTTTTATAGTACTTATGTTGCCCGATCAGAAAATACGCGATCAAATGATTGCAGCGTTGTGGTCGAAATCCTTAGGCGTTGGAAGGCTTTTTATTGAAGAGATTTCAAATTATGATTATTTAAAACCTTACTTTAAAAAAACAAATGTACCCGCAGGAAAACAATTTGCGGCAAATACTATGATTATTTCAAATAGCCCTTGGTTGACTGACAAACATTTCAGTGAAATTTGTCGTGTATTGAATTTACACTTAAAATAAAGCGAAATTTATTTCTTTAATGCTTTTTTAGCTTTATCAATTGATTTTTTCACTTGATCAAAAGATGTACCGCCAATATGATTTCTCGATTTGATTGAACCCTCAAGGGTGAGATGGCTATATACGTCATTTGAAATCATCTTACTAAATTTTTTCAATTCATCTAGTTTAAGTTCTGATAAATCACATTTTTTTTTAATAGCCGCATTCACAGCTTTTGCAACAATTCCATGTGCATCCCTAAATGCTACACCTTTAATGACTAGATAATCTGCTAAGTCTGTTGCGGTTGCGTAACCTTTTAAGGTCGCATCTTTCATATTTTTTTCATGGGCTGTGATGCCTTTTAGCATATCTGCATAAATAGTCAGTACATCTAAAATGGTATTAGCGGTATCGAAAAGAGGCTCTTTGTCTTCTTGATTATCTTTGTTGTAGGCAAGTGGTTGCGCTTTCATGAGCATCAATAAGCCCATCAAATGACCCGTCACTCTTCCTGTTTTACCTCTCACCAATTCAGGCACGTCTGGATTCTTTTTCTGTGGCATGATGGATGAACCGGTACAGAACCTATCGGCAATTTCTACAAATCCAAACATTGGGCTAGACCACAAAATGAGCTCTTCTGAAAATCTTGATAAGTGCGTCATAAGTAAAGATGCTGCAAAAGTAAATTCAATTGCAAAATCTCTATCTGAAACTGCATCTAATGAGTTTTCACAGACACCATCAAATTTAAGTTTTTTAGCAACCTTATTTCTATCAATCGGATAGCTTGTACCTGCAAGAGCGGCTGCGCCCAAAGGCAACTGATTCATTCTCTTTCTGGCGTCTTCAAATCTTGAAAGATCTCTTTGCAACATTTCATAATAAGCCATCAAGTGATGGCCGAAAGTCACCGGCTGTGCTACCTGAAGATGCGTAAAACCAGGCATGATCGTTTTTTGATATTTATCTGCTAATTGAACGATCGATAATTGAAGTGTTCTGATTTTTTTAATCGTTTCATCTGTGGTCGCTCTTAACCATAATCTCAAATCGGTTGCGACCTGATCATTCCTTGATCTACCTGTATGTAATTTTTTACCGGCCTCGCCAATTTTATCCGTCAGTCTTTTTTCAATATTCAAATGTACGTCTTCTAAATCCAAAGACCATTTAAAGGTACCCGCCAAAATTTCTTTCTCAATATTTTTTAAGCCACTTTGAATCGATTTTAGATCTTTTTGCGAAATAATTTTTTGTGCGGCTAGCATTTCAGCATGTGCCATGGAGCCCTCGATATCATAAAGACCTAGCTTTTGGTCGAAGCCAATAGAGGCAGTAAATCTTTTGACGAGCTCTGTCACAGGCTCATTAAATCTGCCTGACCAATTCGCTTTTTTTGTATCTTTTTTAGCCATAAGTGAAAGTATATGCTAAAGCTTATGATTTTCTAAATTTTCAATGGACTAGCTTATGATAAAATGAATCATTCGTTTTCATTTCTACTATGACCCAGCCTACACACATAACCATCGCAACACGCGAAAGTGAGCTTGCAATTTGGCAAGCCGAATATATTAAATCTCAACTTTTATCTTTTTATCCTAGATTAGAAGTGAGCATTCTTGGTATGACAACCCAAGGCGATAAAACGCTTAATAAGTCACTCTCTAAAATTGGTGGTAAAGGTCTTTTTATTAAAGAACTTGAAGTTGCATTGCAAAATAAAGAAGCTGATATTGCTGTGCATTCTCTTAAAGACTTGCCCATGCATTTAAGTGATGAATTTATGATTGCTGCTATTGGCAAGCGAGAAGATGCAAGGGATGCATTTATTTCTAATGATTTTGGAGCACTTGAAATGTTACCCCCAGGAAGTGTCATAGGAACTTCGAGTCTTCGCCGACAAAGTCAATTACAACATCGATTTCCTGAATTAGTCATTGAGCCATTGCGAGGCAATTTACAAACTCGCCTAAGAAAGCTCGATAAAAAACAATACCAAGGGATTATTTTGGCAGCAGCTGGACTCATTCGACTTAAATTAAAACCACGAATCCGACAATACATGTCCCCTGAAAATTCAATCCCTGCTGTAGGGCAAGGCGCCCTTGCTATTGAAATATTAAAAGTACGCGCTGATCTTGTCGAGCTTTTAAAACCGCTTCATCATCCTGAGTCAGCTCAATGTGTTCTAGCTGAAAGGGCAATGAGTCGAACTTTAGGTGGCAGCTGTAGTGTTCCTTTAGG
>Ga0208387_1000525_pt1 | contig 10834 bp, 10 predicted proteins | sample CryBogCBH27Jul09_FD_184611 | JGI IMG/M metagenome (GOLD analysis project Ga0208387, IMG submission 184611) | Freshwater microbial communities from Crystal Bog, Wisconsin, USA - CBH27Jul09 (SPAdes) | ecosystem: Environmental > Aquatic > Freshwater > Lake | place: Crystal Bog, Wisconsin, USA...
TCATAAAGTCCGTTCACGCGAGCCAGATAGTTTGACGCGCCCCAATAGGCGTAGTTTGTCGTGTAGGTAGTGCTTCTAAAACTCGACAGGAACACATTTGAAAACTGATTTACCGTAACAAAGTTGGTGCCCGGCGGGCCGGCGGGAATGCCCGCAAAACAATAGGCAATGTTATTCGTGACGCCCATAACCGTGATGGTCGCGTTGCTCCCCGCCGGTAGATTGGTGGTCGTGAAAACAAAGTTGGTTATTCCGCCTTTACCGCCCGAATTGGTAAAAGAATTCAAGGTGGCCAGATTCGTGCCGATGGAGTTTAGCCAGCTCACAAAATTATTATTGTTGTTGTTAATCATCGTGGCGATGTTCGTATAGGCATACGACACGCCGGGCGCGTTCGGTAGATTGGTGATGGTGTAAGCGCGACACCAGATTGGCGCGGTCAACAAAATGGTCAGCAACAGAATTTTTGTCCTCATGATTTTAGTTTGCTGGTGAGTTGGTGATGGGTTGTGATTGCTGCTTCTCCCATGCGCGGTCAAAACGCTGCTGTTTGGCGTCCCCCGACCAATACCAAGTGAGCTTTGGAAATGTGCGATTAGAGCTGACGATGGAGCAGCCCGCGCAGACCAAACCCACCACCGCCAGCGCAAGCATTGCACACTGAAATTTGATTTCTTTTTTCGTAATTTTATTGGTTGGTTTCCAGTTGTCCGGCATTACCGGATAACTGACGGAATCGTTTCCAGCGCGGCGGATTGTCAGGACACTGACTCAATGCCCATTTTACTTTCTCGGAAACTGTCTTATCGCAGCAACCGAACAACCGGCATTGGCCATTGGAATAATTCTCGCAGTCCTCACATAGAGCGAGCCGGGTCAACGCGACGAGTTCCGGCGCGGGCAATGGCTGTGCCATTTCGACGGGAATAACCGTCCGACGGGCGCGCAATGATGGCGGCTGATAACTCATGACAAGCCACCCAATCCGGTGATAGTTGGGTCGGTGATTGGATCAGTCGGCACGGCCAGATTTTTGCACGGCAGATTTTCCGTGTCGGCGTAGCTGAAGCGGCAACTGTTCGGCGGACAACTGCTCTGCTCGATGTTGATGCGGTAGCCCCAGAACGTCCACGCGCCGTTCGGATTGCCGCTGCCAATGTCGAAGCCGATCATGCCGGGAGGTTGGAGTCCGCCGGCGTCTGTCACGGGCGAGAGGTAGCCGATGCCGGTTGGCGGTGTCGGCGCGGTGTCCGTCTCGCTATTCCCACCGTAGTTCGGAACGGTGATGCGCGCTTCAACGAATGGCGCATGGGCGTAGTATTTATTAGTGCCGCCAAAATCATTCGCGGCATCGGCCTGACAAGTGCCGTCATCCGAAAGCCAGCGGTCGCCACTGGCAAAACCGCACGGTTTCGCGGGCGTCTGCCAGAGCAAATCCGCCATCGCCTGCTCGATCTCCATTTGCCAGCGCGCGCCGTAACGAGAGTCAAAATTAAACGTCGCTGGAAACGGAATCGTCACGCCGTTTTTCCACGTCTCGGCGTTCGGCGAAATGCAAATGACGGACGGGCAGCACGGATTAAATTTCAACGCTGTGGCGTTCTCGTATTGTGTCTGATTAAAAGTGGCGAAGCCGAGATAACCCGCCGTGGTTGGCGAAAGCGCGATGCTTGCACCACTGCAATCCGTCGCACCGGCAAGCCGAATTATTTCTTGCGGAACGCGATAATTAAACAGCCATTCCAGCGTGACGAAATCCAGTTTGCGGGCGTTGTCATCCCATTCGTAATTCGTTGCGCCGTGGCTGACGATATATTTTGCCGTCGCAATCGTCGCCAGCGCCGTCGGGACGGTGAAGGTCGTGTCCGGCGCAAATGAACCCGCCAGCGTGAAAGTCCAGGTCACGCTCGCATCCGTCGTCGTGCCGGAAATTCCCCAAGTCGGCGCGGAAGCGTCAGACGTTCCGCCCGTGGTGCAAGTCTGCAAAGCTCCATGTCCGTCAATGATGACCTGCCCCACGGTGTAAGCCGTCGAAGCCGCCCAAGCCTTGACGCGGGTCGGAATCACCGCACCGGCCAGCACGGTCATATCGGCCGCACAAATATCCACCGTCTCGGCCTGTGGAATATCCAGCCCCAAATCTGGCAATGAGCCAGCGACCAGCAAACGCGATGCGGCGATGTCCGCCACCGAAACCACGTTCATGCGACCAAGAATCGCGGGCGCGGTCGGGTAGCGCAGTTTTCCGATGCACGTTCCTTCATCCGCATTCAGCGCGTGCTTCCAATCCGAAGGCACGTCAAAAACTTTCGTGCCGAGCGTGAGTGTCCCGCCCGCATAGGAACAGCCGGAATAAAAACCGCCGACACTTTGACCGCCCCAAGTGCCGCTGACATCGAGGCCGTCCGCTGGCGTGTCGCCTTTGTAATCTACTAACGTCCACGTCGAGCCGTTGCCGTCGCCGGCAAGATTCGTCACACAATAGACGTGCGTCTCATCGTAAATAAATTTGTCCCCAGCGGCGGGCCGGGCGAAATCATACGACGGCCAAAGCTCTTGAATCTCCGCGCATTTTTGTCCCCACAACGCATCAGCACGATTCGCGTGAGTATCTGGCGGCGAAAAGTAAATCTGCTGGTCGCCCTGAATCAGCCACGCATACGGAGCTTTCGTGCAGGCGTCCGCATTATTCGTCCATTGCGTTGCGCAATGTGGCAATAGTGCGCCCGTGCGGGTGATGGCGTCATAAAGCCATTCACCGTAACCCGCGATGTAGAAATCAATCGAGTGCAAACCATCGCCGTTCACATGGTCGCAGGATTTCCAGAGCTTTGCGCGGTAGTCGAAAAAATTTTGATAGTCGTATTTGTGATACAGCGGCGGCGTTGGAAAGTCCGGGTTATACCAATAAGATTCGCTGCTGGTGAACGCCGTCGGCATGGGCATACCGAGAATTTTTCCAGTCAAACCATATTGCAGAAAATCCGTGGCCGCCGAATCATTCACCGTGCGGCCAAACGCAAATTTGAAACCGTAAGCGGACGGATCATACCACGCCATTTGCGTGTAGGTTGGAACCCAACTCACTGCACCACTATAAGCGGGGTCGGACGGCGCACGGCCTGAACCATCATTATTCGTCGGCGAATACGTCCAGCCAAGCGGCGGCGGATTGACGATGGATGTCCACGCGGCGTTGCCGTTGGCGTCGGCGATTGGCGCGCGTAAGTCGTCCGCCGTGGGATAAGGAAATCCAGCCAGTGAAATGTTCGATTCCATTTCATCGCGCGACATCAGCGGGGCGACTTGCCAAATACCATCTGTTCGCCACGGATAAATCGCATCGTCGTTTAGCGGCCAATATGAAAGCAAATTTTCGCCGTCAGCTTTCACGTCAGCCGAGGTATTGGAGCCAGATAAAGTTATTTCGCCGTGATAATCTAAAGTTGTGAACGCCACGCTGACTCTTGAATTTGGAACCATGTCACCTTCATTTAACGACTGCGAAATGTTGAACGTGTAGTCAGTATTTGTCCGCGTGACATCACAATGTTGCGTGTCGGTGTAACCGTTAATAACCGCCGGATCAAACCACTCACGGTTGTAGGAGAAGCCGGGTAAACCGTTGTAAGTAATCGTGTCGGTAGCAAAAAACGGGGGGGTGCTGTAACTCTGATTTGTCTTCACCTGTATCGGAAAAAGCGCACCAGAGGATTCCGGGTCAAGCATGGCCGCAATCGTCGGAATGTCCGTAAGGCAGGACGGCCACGCGCCAGCATCAGCAATTACTTGCAGGGCGAGCGCACTCTTTTTTTCATCCGTGGTCGTGTTGGCTATGTGGTCAACCTTCGTCGCCGTAAAGGTCGAAACAGTCAAGGTTAGCATTCCGCTCGAAGGATCAACTGACAACGTGCCAATCAAAATTATTGTCCACTCAATGTCGGTCTGAATGATAAAAGCACCGTGGTCAGTTCCGCCGAGTGGCCCAGTGTCTGTGTAACCACCTCTGTCTCGCCGATTAAAATAAAAATTGACCGCCTTCGTGGTGAATTTACTTTGCGTTGGTATTCCAGTGTAACCAGGGCCGCGATAAAAAGTGCGCGAGTAAGTTGCAACATAACCCGTATCACCTGGATTTCTGCCCATTGAATCAACAACTTCGGTTTGACACATCGTGTCAGGACAATCGCTCGCATCAGGGTCAAGAAACCCAAATGAACCATGCCACTGTCGAACGGCCTGCACCCACTTCCCGCCGCGCAACCGGCAGTCCAGACCTTTATCATTCGTGCCGTTCTGGGTAAATTTATTCGGCAACTGCGTGAGCAAATATTGATTATCGCCCAAACCAATCCACGGAATTGGCGGCAGGCCATTCGTCACGGCGGGCTGCTCACAAGAATATTCGCCGGTGTCCACCACGGCCGGGCGGCTGGTCGGGCGGCCAACTTGATTTTGTTGCAGCGGCAAATCATTCGTCGTGTTGACGAACTTCGCCAAACCGTTAAGCGCAGGCTGACGATGATTGTAGCACTGTGAATACGGCGGAATTGCCAGCGGCCAGCCGCCAGCGGGTTTGCGATAAGGTTTTCCGAATCCGCCGCGCTTCATAAAATCGAGCAGTAGCCGTTCAAGAGTTTCGCGTAAAATTTATCGTTCGGAGCCGCGCCAATCGCGGGCAATGGGTATTGAGGAACAGCGTTTCCGGTCGGGTTGGCTGGCACATTTCCAGCCCAGACTTTGCCGAGTGAATCCGTCCCCGCTGGCGGCACACCGTAAAGCCCCGGCGCAATGGCAATCCCCGCCACCGTCAACGGCTGCGATACGTCAAACGTCATGCCAGCGGAATAGGCCTTCGTCTGGTCGTATTCCCCCATGTAGCCGCCCGCGCCCGCGCCGCGCGAAGGTTTGGCTTTGAATTTCGGCAAATAGCCTCGGGGCGTCTTGTCAAAATGCAGTCCGGGCGTATCACAAAAAATGCTCGTTTTTGGGTCCCAAAGCATGTCCCAAACAAGCTGCATGAACCGCGCTTCCGAATCGGAGCCGGTTGGCCGGGCGGGTGGATGCGGGAAGCTCATACGGCAAGCGGGTAATCGTCTGTGGACCAGTTGAACAGTTTGTATTCAGTCACGATGTTGACGCGGTTGTTTGCCGCCGTAACGCGACTGGAGCCGCCTTTGAGCGCGCCTTTGAGATAATTTGTCGGGGCGGTGCCCAGGCCGGTGAAAATGGAATTCAGCGCGCCGATGATTTCAGTCGGAGCCGGAAAAATCCAAAGTCCGCTGTTGCTGATCTCGCTAAAAAACTGCGCTTGGGTGTAAATCGCATTCACATTGCTGTCCGCGACGTTGTAATAACCCCGGTTGCTGGCGTTCGTGGTGTGCCGCAAGGTGTATTGATCGGCAAAGAAAACATCCTGCCCAGCTTGGGCGCGCTGATAGGCGCGGAAGATCGGCAGATAGACCGTGGAACTGATCGAGGCAAAAGAGAATACGCTATTAAAAAAGTTTTCGCTGGAAAAAAGGCCGTTGCTTGTAACGGTCACACCAGTTGGCGGAGTATAGCTTGGATCGGTAGCTGAATTGATGTCGGTTGGAACTGTGGTGCGAAATGGCTCAATGTTATTTTCTACGCCGTCCGCCATTTTCTTACAAAACCGAGTCACATTCCAATCTAGCACGTCGCTATTTGCCGCCGCTGATGGATTGACGGAATAAACGTAGGCATAGGCCACTTGGCGGAGTAACGCCAGCAAGAGAGGATTTTTCAGCCAGCTTACCGTCACTTGGTTGGCATTGATCTCCCAAACGTCAATCGTGACATTGCCCGTGGTGTCCTGGGTGCGGAGCGTGGCAATGCCGTTCTGGTAGGTCAGTTCGTATTCGATGCCCGCATTGCCATACAGATTCGCCAAATTCTGCATGACCGGCAGACTCAAGCCGCGAAACTCCTGATCGAATGTCCATCCATTTACGGGACTCCAGCGGCCCGTCTGGCGCTGGCAATACGCCGTGCCCAATCCGCGCCGTGTCGGAAACGGAATGACGGTGTAGGGGCCTGCGATGATGAGTGACATAAATCAGTGACCGAAATTCACGCCTCGGCTTTTTTTCTTGTTGTTTTTGACCTCGTGATGGATGCCCTTCAACTCGGATAGCTGTTGTTTGCCAATATCCAGCATGGACATGCCGCGTCCGCCAAAAGCGCCGCCGGCCTTTTCCCAATCCGTCGCATTGATTTTCAACGCGCGGCCATGTTCGGAGTCCTTGGTATCATCCTTGGAATTTTCCGCAGCGCGGATTTTGTCATCATCCGAAAGAATCCGTGCATTCAGCGCCATCGCCTGATTGTAAGCCTTGGCCGCCTTGATTTTGTCCGCTCCGGCCTTGGCCGCTTCATCGAACAAGCGGGTTTGCTCTTTGCGGGCTTCCTCGCGGTCTTTTTTGGCGAGATCGTAGGCGGTTTTCTTTTCAACGGCGGTTTTGTGCGCGTCCAAACGTCCTTGGGCGGCGTCATAAATGGCGCGGTCGGTTGAACCTTTCGGCAAAAACGATTCCAAACCCTGCTCTTGGAAAAGCCGGTTGCCCTGATATTTTTCGACGGTCTTTTGATCTTCCTCAAGCTGGCTGTCAATCTCGTTGCCTTTTTTGTCCTTCCGCTTTTCAGTGCCTTCCTTGGCCGCCTTGTCCAAAATTTCCTGATGCACCTTTTCATCCGCCTCGGTTTCCACCTTCATGGCGCGGGCGGCTTCGGTTTTGGCGTCCTGTTCGACCTGCAAATCCTGAATATGCTTGGCATCGGCGGCCATCTGTTCGTCTTGCTGTTTTTTCTGCAAATCGTGTTCCTTTTTGGCATATTCCGCGCGCACACGGGCTTTGGCCACGGGATCGGTGGCGGCCTCTAGCGCTTTTTGCTTTTCAATTTCCAACAGCCGTTTTTCCGTGCTTTGCGCCTGATCCAAAAGCCCTTTGGTGCGCTCAAAATTCGCGTTGGCGTTGTTGATTTCCGCCGCCGCCTCGGCAATCGCATCGCGGATGCGGTTCCAGCCCTTTTCAAAGGCGGTCAGGCGGCTAATGTCCGGCGGCGCAATATCCGGCACTTTCAGGGATTCCAACGCCTTCGCCAGTGAGTTCACCCGATGTTCCCAAATAAAGAATGACGCCACGATGGCCGCCACTGAACCAACAACCACCGCGCCAGTGAGTGTGAAAATTGCACCAAAAATGCCAAGCTCCCCGCGCATTTGCCGCAAGCCTTGAAGCACGAGCGAAAACGAGCCGGGCACGCGCGCCCAATTTCCGCGCCCAATTTCGCGGAAAATCACCAGTGTTTCGCGCAACACCAGATTCAAGCCGGGAATATGGCCGCCAACTTTATTCAATGCGCCATCCAGGCCATTTACCGCCGGCGTGGCAAGTTTGGCCTCCGTTTCGAGCAACTTGGCAAAGCCCGGTGCCATGCCGCTGCCCGTGGTGCCCATGATTGAGGACTTGCGCGCCAAATAGGCGTTTCTTTTATCTAAAAGCGCCTGGGCGGAACTGGTGGATGTTCCGGCCTCGGTTGCCAGCAAGTTGGAAAAGCCGGGTGCCATGCCGCTACCCATGGTCCCCATGATTTGAGCTTTTTTAAGCAGGTAGGCGTTCTGCTTTTCCAACACCTGTAATTCCGTGGTGCGGTTTTTGGCGGCGGCGGCGTAAAGAATGTTCTCCTGACGAAGCAGACTTTGCCGCTTCAACATCAAATCCGTCATCTGGTAGCCCGGTGTGCCTTGCGCCTCCATGCGGCCAAGCTGGGCGTTCACGGAAGCCTTTTGCCGCGCAAGGTTTGTCAGCAATCTTTGATTGGATGCCAACGCCTCGGTTTCAGCCTGTCCCAGCGCGCGCCGGTAGCTTGTGCCAAGCTGGCCGCCGATGGTGAATTTGATGGAGTCTCCCATGCTATGAAGGGGGTTGAGTCGCTTCCGCTGTTTCCTTGGCCGCCCGCGCTTTTTTCAGGCAATCGGCCTGATAATCGGCAAGGTTGTCGAAACCAGCCGCCTTGGCCGCCGCGAGATCGAGCCGCGCCGATTCTTCCTCAAATTCGGTTTCAAACGCATTCATCACGCGCAAATTGCCTTCGCGCTCCAGCCACGTCAGGAAATGAATCTGCGCCTGGGCCAGTGGGAATTGCAGTGCCTCCCGCAAATCCAGCCGGAATTCCCGCACCAGAAATTGCAGCAAGGCCGCATCGTAGGGACCGCCCAAACTGCGTCCGCTGGCATCTGGCATCGGTAGCGTTGGCATGAAGGGAAAGCCTTCGCGCTGGTCTTTGAATTCGGTGATAATACGCGATTGGTCTATGTAGATGCGGAATTTCGCCGTTTCCAGCGCCCAATCAAATGGCGAGAACCGCCGCCATGCTCTTTCCGCGCGCCAGTTGCGCCAATGCCATTGCAGCCGCGTGCGCCAGTTGGGAAACATGGGCAGGGAACAAACATTCACGGCGGCTTTGAGCCATTTGATTTGCTCCTCAAAACCAAGCTGGCCGTAATCTGCCTCCGGCATCCAAACCAGTGGATTGCGCTGCCGCAAAAGAATCAGCCGATGCCCGATTGAAAAATCAAGCATCGGCAGTTCAAGGATGATGTGCCGGTCAGGACAAACTACGTCGCTGAATGTGAATTCGTGCAAACATTTCAGGCTTCGGCAATCGCCGGAGCGGAAGGCGCGGAAGGCGCGGCGGGTTTATCGACGTCGTCGGCGTGCAGGAAATTCACCAAGTGCAGACTTGGGCAGACGGTTTTATGAATGCCATGCTGAAAAACGAGTTCGTCATGGCCCTTGTCCTTGTGTCCGGCAACCGCCGTGCCTTTGACGGGGCGGCCAGCGTGATCCAAGCCGGATACCGGGTCGCCTTCTTTGATTTCGCGTCCGTTTTTGAATTTCATAAGTCAGTTTGGCTTTGTTGGCCGGCTGCCGGCGATTAGGCCGGGATGGTGAATTGGGCCGCGTTTTGGGTCGGGTCTTTGAACTTGCGCAGCGAGATTTCAATACCGCCGGCCTGTTCGTTGGACAGATCAATGGAGCCGCCCTCGTGATAGCTCCAATGGCCCGTAAAATAACCGCCAACGCCGGTGGTATTCAGCCACGGCAGATCAAAACCGGAAAGCGCTACTTCGGCCAATTCCAGAAGGAAAGCGCCATTGGTGATGGCGACGGCCTGCGATGCCGCCGTAAGTTTGGCGGAAATGGTGATGACGATGTGCGCGTTGCGGGCATCCCAGCCGAATTCAAAGCCGCCGAAATCCTTCACGTTCTGGTTATCCCAGGAATGTTTCCCCTTCACCGTCTGAATGGCGATGCCAACGTAGGCATCGAGCGCGCCGGCGGTGGTCTGAATCTTCGCAATGCCGCGTTGGACAATTCTGGTATCGCTCATAATTTTTTGATGTTAAAAGTTTGAATGCAACATCACGTTGCTTATTGGCCGTAACTGCCGCCGATTTGCACGGAATTGGTGGTGACAGCTTGGACGCGGATATAATTCGTCACCGCGTAGCTGGAGCCGGAAAAGGTTTCCGTGGTGGCATTGGTGTAGCTCGGCGTCCAAGTGCCAATGGTGACGTAGTTGGTCTGATCCACCGTGGTCTGAATGTTCAAGGTCAGCGCGCCCGTGGATGTCAGCGCGCCGTGCGTCACGGAAAATTGCTGGAGCGTCGGATTGTAACTGAACGCCGAAACTGCCGGGCTGTTGGAAGTCGTGTTGTTGACCGTCACCAGCGATCCCATGAGCAAGGTGGGCGCGGCGTGCGCGGTTTTCCAAAACAAACAGAGCGCAGCCACTAGCAGAATGGGGAGAATCAGTTTTTTCATACGGTCAATTACAAAAAGCCGCGCCAGTCAACTAAAGTTCAGTCAGGGTGAAGGTCGTATTGCTGCCGGCGTTGTAATCCTGGCGGTGGAAATCCAACCGCAAAAGATCGAACGTCGCCGGAATATCGCCGATTTCTTCCACGAGCAATGCCTTTTGCGCGTCAGTGAGTCCGCTTTTGCCGATGCCGTCCAAAAGGCTGGCGCGCGTGCCCTTTATCATGCCGCCGGTCCACGGTTCGGGTTTGTCGGTGGCCGCCGGCGCGGGCGGCGCGGATGGAACGGCGGGTGTTTTGGATTCGGTGTCTATCATAAATCAATTTGTGTTGCCGGCTCGAATCTCGAAATGCCGGATTTCCTTGATGAAAAAAGTTCCGTCTGCGGACTCGGCGCGCTGGGCACCTTTGTATTCCACGAATTCGCACACGAAACTTTCCAAGTCCTTGTAATTGTCGGGATCGGCTTGGGCGGCGGCCACGGCGGCGGCGGTGATGTCGGCGGCCACGATCACCGGAATGCGGTTCGGGTCGCCCGTGTCGGAAACACTCATTGCGGCCATGCCCACGCCCACGAAATCATTAATTTCGCTCCAGTCGGCAACCGCGCCCTCGTTTTCGCCCATGACGTCATTGCCTTTCCACTTCCATTCGAGCCGGACCATGTAAGATTCATTGCGGGTGTGGGCAATGGTTTCCGTGGATTTGTGCGCGAGAAAATCCACGCATGGCGCTTGGCGTTTTTGCCAGTCGTTTGAAAAATAAAAGCCGTATTTCGCGGCATCATCGCCATAGCAGACTTTGAAATAACAAATCAGGGCGCGCTCAATCTGCGAGCCGATATTTGGGGCCGGTGGATATTTCGTTGCCATGACGTCAACGGCGCGTAGTCAAAGATTCGAGAAATCCTGTTTCATGCCGCGATCAAGATAATCCTGCACTTTGCGGAAGATGCTGGCGGCTTCCTTGTAAATCGCCTGCTCAAGCGGC
>Ga0208387_1000529_pt1 | contig 10752 bp, 16 predicted proteins | sample CryBogCBH27Jul09_FD_184611 | JGI IMG/M metagenome (GOLD analysis project Ga0208387, IMG submission 184611) | Freshwater microbial communities from Crystal Bog, Wisconsin, USA - CBH27Jul09 (SPAdes) | ecosystem: Environmental > Aquatic > Freshwater > Lake | place: Crystal Bog, Wisconsin, USA...
ATTCGCCGACTGTGACGCGTTGCAACCCTTTGCATAGCTTCGTTGACCTTTAGACAGTTTACATTTCGGCAATCTACCGCAAGGTGATGTCACAACAGTTCGCGGAAGTGCGAACGCCGAGAGTCAGCCGCTAATGTGCCGACAATCAGCCGAGGACTTCCAACAGCGGACAAACCTAGTTATGAGCATCCTATCAAATCCCATCGTGAAAGCCGTCGCAACCGTTTTTGCGGTCATCGTGTTCTGCAAATTCGTCGCGCCGAAAATTCCGGTAGTCGGCAAATACATCAGCCTCTAATCGCTGATTTTTCTAACCTCGAAAATCGCAACCTGTAAAAAATTTTTCGTATGATTCTAAAATTTCAAGCTCCGGTTCCAGGCGAACAGCCGAACATCGGGTTTGGTGGCCTCGCCACGATGCAAGCGCCTAACGGCCCGCGCATCGGCGTTCTCTACGCCGAACTGACCATCACCGCTGCGGCGGGCGGTGCAAACAACGTCGCGCTGCCGTTGCTCTCGGACATCGCAGATCCAAAATTGCCGATGTTCATCAAAATCGGTGGCAAGCCGTTGCGCCAGCGCGTCGCTGCGGAATTGATTGCGGACAATCTTTTGCAAGACCCGACTGCGGGCGGCTCGGTCGCGTATTATCAGGCCGGTGTCTTGGTCGCTCGCGTCAACAACGCGAACAACAAATCCTGTGTTGGCCTCGGCCTCGCGTCCAATACGGCAACGACAGCGGTGTTTCAAGTGCCGACGTATTTCGCGGAATACTGGCGCAAAGACGTTCCGACCGCCGAAGGCTTGTCACTGCCGACTGCTTTCACGGGCGGAAAGTTTCTCGCGCCGGTCACAATCGAAGTGCCGATTACGGCGACGCAAACGACGGCAAACATTTTGGTCAATGCCACGGGCGCGGCGGCGGGCGGCACGGTCGCCACGAGTGCGCCTAATGTGCGCTTCTGGTTCGATTATGACGGTCTGCAATGGCCGTTGACGAACGGCCAGCCGGTTTCGCAGGTCGTGAAAAAAGGTCGCTTCACCAAGGCTTACGCCGTCGCTGGCGATGTCTCGGTCGCCGTGCCGCTCAAAGACCAGCTCATGCAGTTCTCGCTCGTGCTGGCCGCTGGTGACATTTGGAGCAAGCTCATTCTGAAATTGAATGGCACGACGCTCAAGGAAATCACGCCTGACCGCCTGAATCAGGTGCTTCTCGACCACGGCATGAATGTGTCCGCGACGGTTCCGAACCGCATTGATGTGGTGATGGATTTGAACGACGACGTGAACGCCGCGCTCGCTCTGGCCGCGACGGACACGCTTGAAGTGACCGCCACGCTGTCGGCGGTGGCCGGTGCCGCGCAAATGGTCATTCTGACCGAATACCTCGGCATCCCGGACTGATTCGTTTTCTGTCACAGAACTCGCGCCGTCGCAATCCTCCGGCACGGCGCGAGTTTTCGTAACAGGAGAAAATTTTTTGTGAATGATATCTTTGACGCCAATGGGAACGTAGTTGACCCGTCCACTTACACGGGCGACACGTTCGACCTTTACGGCAATCCGGTTTCGACGATGGCGCAAACCAATGCCGTGAACGCTGCCGCTGCGAATAGTTACGCTGCGACTTATGTTGCTGCCACCGATCCCGCGACTGGCACGTCGGGAACTCCGGCATGGCTCAATTCGATTATCACCGCCGCGCCAAGTTTAGCGCAGTCGGCTGCGAGTATTTACGCCAGTGCCACGGCCAAGCCTGCGGCCAAGCCTGCGCTGGGTGTGGTCGCTCCGTCTGTGACGGCCAAGGCAGCCGGTGGGATGTCCATGACGAAGATTCTTTTTCTGGTCGGCGCGGGGATTTTAGCCCTCGTGTTGATTGTGCCGGGTCTCATGCGTCGCGGTAAATAACCGCCATGAATGGTGACGTTCAAATTTTTTCCGCCGCTGAACTGGATGCTTGGGCGTTGAACCCAATCACGCCCGAACAGTTTGACCAACTCGAACGGCGGTTGCTCGCGCAGCCGCAAGTTGAAACGCCGGTCACACATTTATTTGCGGGCGGGCTTTACGTTCGCGAGGCGGCGATTCCAGCCGGTTCTTTGGCATTGGGTCACGAACATAAATCGGCGCATCACTGCGTTGTTTTGAAGGGTAAAATGTCCCTGCTCACGCCAGATGGAATTGTGACAGAGATTGTCGCGCCTTGCGCGTTCACCGGTCAGCCCGGTCGCAAGCTGGTTTTTGTGCATGAAGATGTCGTGATGCAAAACATTTATCCGACTGGTGACTGGCCGGCTGAATGTCACCGTGACATCGAGGCGATGGAAAATCACCTGTGTCACAAAAGCAAATTTTTACGGCTTGGAGCAGTTCAGCAAGAGCAACAACAGCAGCAGGCATTTATTGCCTCCGCCGCCGCCGTCGTTGGAATTGGCGCGACGACTTACGGAATCATTGCCAGTCAGCACGAGAAAAAGACCGCCAACGACCAAGCGAAAAATGCCACAGCGCAGCAAGCGCAAGCGCAGCAGATTGCCACGGTTCAAGGTCAGGCGCAGGCCGCGATTGATACCGCGAACGCCGCGACGAAGAAGTGGGAATATATCGCCATCGGCGGAATTGTTTTGATTGTGGTTGGCGGTGTTATTTACGCCTTCAAGCGTAAAAAATAATTTATGGGATTTTTGAGCGGCATTTTGAAGGTGGTGACCAGCCCGCTAACGATTCCGTTGACTGCTCTAAATTCGCTTGGCGGTAAGAAGGCGAGCAACCAGTCGGTAGCCAATCAACTGGCGACGGTTTCCGGTCAGGCAACACAGCAAGTCGCGGCTGACCAGGCTCAAATCACCGCCTTGCAGTCACAGTTGAACGCCGCCCAGGTCGGCCAAAAAAATTGGGAATATGGCGTAATTATTTTAGCCCTCGTCGCGGTTGTGGTCGTGGTCGTGATGCGGTTTCGAAAAAAACAAACAACGTGAGCAAAAAAAAACATCCTCTGACGCCGCCGTCCACATTTGGCGGCATCGCGGACACACAGGCGAAAACGGACGCTGCTGTCGCAATCGCCGATGCGAACAACGCCGCTGCCGATGCTGACGCTGGCCGGTCAACTGTGACACAAAAAACCATCGCCGCGAACGCGGCTGTAAATCAAAACAACGCCGCCGTGGATGCCGCGAACGCGCTGAAAAAGAATAATCAACTGGAAGCCGCTGGCATCGGTCTGGCGGTCATCGGCCTGCTGAAATACCTGCCTAAATTTTTATGAGCTACAAAATTAACGTGGACGCCACCGGCTCGGCGCAAAAACTTGCGCTCGGCGGTTTTACTTACGCCATCATCCGCGCCACGACCGCCCCGGTTGAAGTTTCGTTTGATGGTCAGTATTGGAAAGCGGCGACGCAAAACGATGCCTTTGGTCCACTGACGAACGCGAAAGACATTTATTTCCGCGCTGTCAACAACCTGCCCGCAACGGTCACATTTGACACGAGCGATTCCAAGCTGACCGCTCAAGACACCGCGCAAAGTCTGGCCTCGACCTTTGCGGTCGCAAACCTCGGCGTAGCGGTTAATGCCGCTATCAATGGCAACCTGCCTGCGTGTGACGCCAACGGCTATCTGCAAATTACCAATGCGGCTTTCTATCTGATTTCTGGCAAAAACAACGGCCATACGCGCCAGCAGATTGTTTTTTCAGTTTCGGCAGGCTCGCTCAACGTGCTAACTCCAGATAGCACTGTCGGCGGCAATCAGTTTGTGTTTATGACGATTCCGGCTGGTCAGGTTATTTCGCTCGACTCGGACACCGATTGGATCGTGTCCGGCGCGGGCGGTTTGTGCAAAGCGAGCATCGGTCAAATCTTTTTGAATAAGTGAGAGGTCGCCGCTCCATCAAGTTATTTGTGACGCCTACCGTGAAAATGACGGCGGCGGCGTTCGTGAACAATCAAAACCAGCAACCTCCCACGGCTCAAAACCGAGTCCTTTTGGACGAAAACGGCAACATCATGTTAGACGAAAACGGCAACCCGATTTTAGAAGGATGAAAAATATATTTGTCACACTTGTTCTGCTCGCGGCGGTGACCGTCCGGGCGCAAACCAATTCCGTCAAAGGTTCCGCCGAACCGTCTGCGTCGTCACTGACCGGCGCGGAAAGTGTTCTGGTGATTCAAGGCGGCACAACGAAACTTTCCAACGTGGCGGCAATTCAAGCCGCGCCGTTAAACGCGGTTGCAGCGACTAACACGGCGCTGGTCGCCAGCATGGCCGCTGTTGCCGCAAGTGTGACGACGGCGAGCAATGCGCTGCAAACTCAAATCACCGCGAACGGGGCGGCGAACACGTCCACGAATAACGCGCTGCAAACTTTGATTGCGGCGAACACGGCGCGCGACACTGCAACCACAAACGGGTTGCATACGCAAATCAGCGCCAACGCGACGACGGCGGCGGCGGCGAACCTTGCCACGTCTAACGCAATTATCGGCATCGCGAACGCGGCGGCGGCACAGTCGGTTGCGACGGGTGTCACCAATGGCGGATCCGCCAATTTTGGTTACGTCAGTTATGCCGTCGCGCAGTTGGGAACCATCACAAACAGCGGCAGTATTGTTGTTTCGGCGAGTCTCGCGACGGTGCAAAACCTTTATGTGCAAGCTACCGGCTCCGGCAACAAGACGCTTAATCTTTCGCTGACGAATCTTTCAGCCGGGCAAAGTTTTTCCGTCGTTATTAACCGCACTGACTTCTACGGCACGGCGACTTACAACGTCGTTTTGCCGTCGGGCGCAATAAACTTGAATAGCGGTGGAGCTACGACGGTCGCCCTCGCACCGCAAAAATCGTTGCTGCTCAACTTTAACACTATCGGCGCGACTGTCTCACAAACCATTATGTCGGCTTCCGTGTCACAATGAAAAAAATTGGTGTCATTTTATTTCTGGCCGCAGGCTGTTCCGCGTTTGCGCTCGTAGGCAATTTTGGCAGTGGCAACGTCGGCAATGCGCTCACGTTCAATGGTGCGCCGGTAAATACGCCAGCTTTTGGCGATGGCAGCGAAATCGTAGCGGGGTCTTTCGACGCTTATGGAAATTTCGTCGCCGTCGGCGTGAACCCTGACGACTATTACAACGGCGTTGTTTTCAATCTGGACACCAATTCTTTTTCCGTGATAGGCGGCACGGTCTATTCCAAAGGACTTTTGAACGGTGGCACTTATCCGTCGATGAATACAAACCTTGTGTCGCTGTTCGCGCATTTTTCATTCGCGACGAATAGCCGCGTTATTCTCGGCGCGGTTCCAAGCTACAAGTCGGCTTCATTCTCTGGCGGCTTTTCGAGCATGGGCGGAATGACGCCGCCGACTTATCCAAAACTTGAAATTTCGCTCGATGGTGGCTCGTCTTGGGTCACGCCAACGCCCACGACCTCGCCGGTTCTGGTTTCGCTTTACGATGGTAGCGGCAACGTCGACGGCTTCACGAATGTCGTCGTTAATTCTTTCGTGAATCCCGCCACGCAAGGCCAGACGAACGATTTAACCGGCCAAGTGGTTTATGTCTCCGGCGCGACCGACGGCAAATCGCCGGTTCCGCTCTCGCAAGCGAATGCGATTTCCGCGAGCGCAACAACTCAATGGTCGCGCTCGCCAGCGGTTTCGACCGTGAACTTGAACGGCAACGGCGTTGTGATGAGTGCAGACTGGTCGCTGGTTACGAGCAACCAGAATTTAGTTTTCCGCGCCGATGGTTCTGACGTGGCGACGTTCACGCCGGCAATCAATTCCAACGCGCCGCCGGTGCTTTTAAGCATCGCGGCCAACCGGACAAATGTGACGTTCAAAATTCTTTCGGCCAACGTGCCAACGATTCAATGGTCACAGTTCACGTCCGGCGCAACGCCATGGACGAACCTGCCCGCGCAGTCGAATTGGCAGAGCGGCGGCTATTGGTTTGTTGCCGCGCCAACGCCCGTCTGGGGCGGCAACATTTCGGAAGTGTTTCGCGCCGAAGTCAACGGCACAAATACCGCCCCGGCGAAATTTACGACGCACGCGCAATTATTTGCTGACTCGCTCGTGCTCACCAACGCGAACGGTTCACGGTTCACCGTGTCCGTCAACTCAACAACGAACGGCCTGACGTTCACACCCGCGCCATGAAATTTGCCAGCCTCAAAAATGCCGTGTGGAGACTGGCAATCGCCCTTGCCTTGTGGCAGGGCGTCACTTTCGCGTCACAGATTTTTCTCGCGCCCGCGCCCGCGCCGAAACAAACGCTCGTGGATCATCTCTACGCGCAACTCACGAGCCGCGAAGCTGGCAACTCCGCCAGCTACATGACATCAAATTTTACCGTAGTCACAAATTTCTGGTTGCGCGATGTCACGAACATCACCGGCAACTGCAACGGGCATTTCAACAGCGCAGACGGTTCCATCAGCATTTACGCGTCCGCTGTGACGCCTATCGCGCCGCACTTTTGCGTCGGAGCCGCGCACGCGGGCGGACAGCAAATCAGCAACAGCTTTTGGACGTTGCCGAATGGAACGTTTTACACCAACGGCGGCGCGGTCATGGCGGGCGTTGGTTATTACAGCGGGCTTCAATTTTATATCGTCAGCAATACGGACATCTTCATCACGCTAATGGCGCACACGAATGCTTTTTTCTGCAAAATCCTGCCGGACATATCGGGCAAGGTTCCTTACTGCCGTAACTATAATGTCGCGGCCAATCCCGCGCCCGTTTTCGTTCGGTTCCACCTCACGCCGAATCTTGGCTGGCCGCACACGACTTGGATTAGTTGCGGCGATGGCGCGGGAAATTTCGGCGGCAATGTGACCGAATGGGGGACGCCGAAATTTGGCGACTACTCGCAAGGCGATGCGGGCATCGGCGGCGATTCGGGCGGTGCGGCGTTCGCCATCATCAACAACGAGGCCGCTTTAATCGGCTGTATGTATTCGGGCGAATATCACCCCGCGCTGTGGCAACACGCCGCCGAAATCAACGCAGCGATGGCGGCGCTGTGTGCGTCGAATGGTTTGCCCGTCGAGCAACTGACGCCGTGCGACCTGTCGCAATTTCCTGATTTATGAACCCAGCACTAATTCAACGCTATCAATCTGGTGGCGACATTTACGCCGACATTTTGTCACAACACGGCCAAGCCGCTGCCGATGCTTGCGCCGCCGCCGCGCTGTCGGGTGACGAAACACAGGTCAACGCCGCGCTGACTCTCTACACCGGCACGGCGACGCCGACTGTCGCCGTTCCCCTGGCTACCGATACGACCGCTGGAGATTTATACACGCAACTGACGACCGATCCTCTGGCCGCGCCGCTCGCTGATGCCAACGCCGTCCTCGGCAACACGTTTGTTTCGTTCCTGAAAAATCCTTACGTCCTCGTGACCATCGCGCTCCTCGTGTTCTTTTTCCTATTCGACGGCCTGAACATCCTGCGTGGCCTCGTCAAAAAACACACCGCATGAAATTTCCCGTTGCCATTTGCACCGTTCTTTTTACCGGCGTCCTGATGCTTCAAGCATGGACGCTCAACACTGTCGTTGACCTGAAAGCCGACGTTGCCGCGCTCAAAGCCATCGTGTCCCAAAACCACAACAACAACGTAGCCGATAAATAAAATGAAAAAAATAATCGCCGTTTTAACCGTCATTGCCGCGCTCGCGCTGTCCGCGTCCGCTCAAACCAATGACATCACTTCCACCAACGCCGCCGCGCTGACCACGCAGCAAGTGCAACAGGTCAACGCCTTCGTTGATAATTTGCTGCCGATGATTCCCGCAGCTGACATTCCGCTGGCTGGAAAAATCATCGGCTATCTCGGCGTCGTCGCCGTCATTGGCCGATTGCTGAAAGGTTTCGTAGCGACTAACGGAAGTGTGACCGGCACGCTCTGGCACTTCGCCGCCGGCATTTTGTTTAATCACACGCCCGATCCACCGGCAACGGGCGCGAACGGGCAAGGCGCAGGCGCGGCGAAGTTGCGCGGCGTCGGCTTGCTGTTGTGTCTCGGCTTGTCGGCATTGCTGTTCACCGGCTGCAAAAGTGAGCAGATGTTAAACAACACAACCGGCGACGGCGTGAACATCCATTTGATTGTTCCGATACCCGGCACACAAGCGGATTTAATCAGCGTCCAGTTGCAGGGCGGAATTTACAAAAACACGTCGCTAATTCAGCCGACCGGCACGAACAAGATTTACACCGCCAGCCTTGCCATCAACAGTAAGACGGTTCAAGCGGACAGCGTAGCGGGCAACGTCGGCGGCACTAACACCGCCGTAGCAACCGTTCTCGCTGGCTCGCGGGACGTGAACGCCATCACCACGGGCGACGCCACTGTGAGCGACGCGACCAACACCCTCAACGCAACGTCGGTTCAATAATTTTGTTATGGAAAAAATTCTTAATCTCTCCATCGAAGCGTTGCTTGACCTCGAAACCATTGAACCGGCTATCGCGGGAAAAATTAAAACCACCCTATCGGCCATCGTCGCCGAGGCGCAAACCTTGCACGACAAATTCACGCTTGCCGTCGCTTCTGTCGGCAAGGGCAGTGATGCCATTTCCCCTTCGCCGAAGCCACCTTTGACCGACAAGACACCGGAACCAACGTCGGAACCGGCAAGCGTGGCCGAGCCGGAAATTCGCGCAGCGAATCACGTGCGCGTCGATGGAACGTCAGTCCAAGTGTTCAACTGATATGGCTAAACGAACTTGGAAATCTAAACGCACCGTCGTGCGCGGCACAAAGACGGGACGCTTTGCAAAGAAGGGTTGGGGCAAGGCGTATCACAAGCAACGCATCAAATTCCACATGGATAAACTTTTCGCCATGTAATCACACCGCCCGTTCTCGAAACGTCGCTCTAGGCCAATCCTAGCGCGACGTTTTTTGCTTTTCCCGCCCAAAACTCCGCGCAATCGTCATTTCCGACCGGCACGATGTAGTGTGACATCAAAACCTTAACGCTGTTGCCAAGCCACAAAGCTACCTTGGCGGCGTCCTGATGCTTCGCGAGTAGATACGACGCCGCTGTGTGGCGAAACAAGTCCTGCGGCCATTTAGCAATGCCGAGCAACTTACGAGCACGAACGCGCCAGCGTGAAATCGTCGCCCGACACGGCGCGACCGCGCCAGTTTTCAAAGGATGCAGCCGCAAGATTTCGACCGCTAACGGATCTAGCGGCACGATGCGACGACGCCCGCGCACTTTCGGAAAATCAATGTTCACCGTCGCCGTTTCTAAATTGATGTGTGACCAATCGAGGCGCGTGAGTTCTTCCGGCCTGATTCCCGCATACATTCCGAGAATGATGTAAGGACGCATCACCTTCGGCGCGGCGGCGAGCAAGTCGCGTGACTGTGCCGGCGTCACGATGGCTGGCGGTTTGCGGTCGCACGTCACCGGCTCAATGCGCTCGCACGGATTTTTGTCAGAGTAGCCACGCCGCACGCAGAACGAAAACAGGGCCGACACGCGAGAGAGCCAAGTCCGGCGAGTGTCCGCGCATTGGTATTTTGACATCCAAAGTTCTATCTCCGAAAAAGTGAAGTCCGAAATGGCGCGAGATTCGCGACCGACTGAAAACTGCCGCAGATAATGTTCCAACGATTTGACGTAACGCTCGGTCTTATTTCCGCCGCGTTTGGCGATAAGTAATTCATCAATGCACCGCGAGATTGACACGCTTTCGCAGCCCCCAATTAGAAGCTGGCGCGGCTGCTGGAGAATTTTCGTTTCCGCGATGGTCTGGAGAATGAGACAACGCCCCTCTGTCACGCACCTTTGTAATAACATCCGGCGCCATGGTGCCAGCGCGGACGATTATCTTCAAGCCAGCCGAGCACGTTGCCAACGTGAACGTCGAGGGTTCAAATCCCTTCGCTCGCTCCATATCTTTTTGCAGCTTCTCGGCTCTCTTTTTAATCTCAACGTCCATGTGACGTTCGAGCACTTCGTTAATAATCTCAGACACGTTTAGCCGCAGCGTTTTCGCCATATTTAAGCGGTTAAGGTTCTTCTCGGTCGGTCTAAAGTTGGCAATCGGATACTTCATAAATTTCCTTTCACAGTAAGACAATAACACTCTTTGAAGATTTTACAAGTTTTTCCTTGTGTGCTGCGTTGCTATTGTATTACAATCTTAACCAGTTAGTTAATCAACCAACGCAACTAGCCAGCAAATATATGTCTGAAACTATCGTCAAACGTCCCCCGCAAACCTCGGTGCAGTTGCAGCCCGCAGCGCGGGCGGCGCTCGACCGAATCAAACAACAGCACGGGGTGAATAAGAGCATCGCTATCGAACGCGGCATCTTCATTTACGAAAACCACCTCAACAACGGCGCAGCCACGTTCGCCAAAATCAAGAAATCCTGCAAATGAAAATGACCAAAGTTAAACTGATGAAGTTCGCGCCGTGCGCGGACGGCCTAGCATTCGCGAAGTGCTGTGACTTCGACTTCGTGAAGATTTACGAAACGTGTCCGCGTGGCGATTGGCTGCTGTGGTTACTGCGCCGCACTGGTCACTTGACGAAACCGCTCGCGGTAGAAATCGCCATCGGTTGCGCCGAGCGCGTGCTGCCGATTTACGAAAAGCGCAATCCGAAAGACAAGCGTCCTCGCCTCGCAATCGAGGCCGCTATCAACTACCTAAAGTGCCCAAGCGATGCAAATCGGGAGTTGTGCAAATCCGGCGCCGACGCCGCCTACGCC
>Ga0208387_1000545_pt1 | contig 10605 bp, 10 predicted proteins | sample CryBogCBH27Jul09_FD_184611 | JGI IMG/M metagenome (GOLD analysis project Ga0208387, IMG submission 184611) | Freshwater microbial communities from Crystal Bog, Wisconsin, USA - CBH27Jul09 (SPAdes) | ecosystem: Environmental > Aquatic > Freshwater > Lake | place: Crystal Bog, Wisconsin, USA...
GTAGAAATACAGGGTCTCGGTCCATAAACACTGTCAAGCAAATTCTTGGAACATGTGCTGTGTCAATTCTTATACGATGCGGAATCTGTACACGTATCACTGTGGGTACATCGATTGTGACTTCGCCTATCTTGACAATTTCTGTTGGGTCATTGATTTTTCTTTTGTAGGCAGAGTATCCGTTGGGCATCTGTATTCTGTCAAATTCTCCACCTGAACCAAATTCTGTAAAACTGTTTTCACAATTGATAATGGGAATATTGATTCTACACTGACATCTATTGGCATCTATGTAGTCAATGTGATAATCAATTTCGTACTGTTTGTAGACAATAGAGGCAGCGGCGGCAATTGGTTTCAATCCGTATCGATCAAAAGCGGTCATTAATTCAGGGCAGCTGGCCACAAGACCATTCCATTCAGGCACTTCAAACCCTGCCGGCGGCTTTTCCCAGATACTGTAAATGTAGTCGTGTACTTTTTTCTGTATCAACTCGAGATTGTCTATTTCTAATTTTTTATACAGTTTCATATATCGTCGAACAATACATAGAAGCGCATGTTGCCATCGCGGTCATCGACTCCGTGTGGGATAACTGGATCAAATTCCAGCTTACCTGCTTTATGTAAAGGATAAACTTCATCTCTAATAAAAAAATCAGCGTTGATTGGAGTATCTGTTAGTGTCCAGTAAAACGTAGTAGTAGTGACGTTTTTAGTGGGGTCAACAAAATGAACATGTTCTGATATTAGGTGGTCGGACAAAATACAACTTACTGCCGTATAGGTTTTATTGTATAATTTTATTGCCTGATTGATCAAGTCGTCAAATATATTGGTAATTTTTTCATTACCGGTACTAGCACAACAAGAATAAAACTGTGGTTGCAATAGAAAAAATGGTGTGGATTTAACTGATGGATTTATACTTGTAGTAGCACCAGTGGTATATGTGGTATAAATTCTATACACTGACACATCGGGATGTTCTACTGTGGTTTTGCCTTTTGTGCTCCAAGCTAGTTTACCAATCACCATGATATCGCGAATGTCACTAAGGTCTTGTTCGTTTAATGAACAAGCATATGGTTCAATTTCTTCGTTTAATGATAGCATACAAATATTTATAGCGTGTAAAATGGTGCTCTAGGAAAGAATCGAACTTTCTATTCAGTCTTACCAAGACTGTGTTATGCCATTTAACTACAAGAGCATTGGTACCCCTGGTCCGATTCGAACGGACAGAACTGCTCCTTTTGAGAGAGCCGACTTTACCAATTTGTCCACAGGGGCGTGGTAGTTCCTACTGGATTTGAGCCAGTGACCTTCACCGTGTCGAGGTGCTGCTCTACCGAACTGAGCTAAGAAACTATCATGTGGTGCCCTAAAGGAGACTCGAACTCCTATGCCTTTCAGCACAGCGACCTCAACGCTGCGTGTCTACCAAATTCCACCATCAGGGCACGATAAATACTTAAAAGGATTTCTAAATGACTTGGACCGCAGGAACTATATCTACAGTTGACCCTTGGACCTGTATTACATACGGAAAAGGAAAATTTGTCACTGTTGCCAACATCACCGGCAATACTGCTTCCAGCAGTGACGGTATTACTTGGACACAGGGCACAAACATGCCTTGGACCATGCTGTGGGGCAATGTTTGGCAAGACATGACCTACAACGATGATAAATTTGTTGCCATTGGCTGGGCCTGGAATGTAGCAGAAAGTCTCGACGGTGTCAACAACTGGCACGGCGTAAACTTACCCTACCAACGCTATTGGGGCGGTATTGCCTATGGTCAAAACACTATGGTTGTAACTGGCACAGGCTATAGCGCCAGCTTTACTGCACCCTACGGTAACAATGCTGTTGCACTGGCCAATGATCCGCATGACTGGAGCGGCAGTACCATGGACCGAGCAGCTTTCTGGACTGACGTTGCCTATGGCAATAAACTGTTTGTGGCCATCACAGGCAATAGCAATATAGCCAGCGTGTCCGGCAGTCAAGGGCGTAGTTGGGTTAGTAACACCAACATGCCAGCAAGTCAACGATGGAATGCTATCAGCTTTGGCAATAATCATTTTGTTGCTGTTGCCAATAGCAATACTGCTGCTGTCAGCCCAGACGGGGTAAATTGGACTGCTGCATCAATGCCAGCCAGTCAAAATTGGGTTGATGTTGCCTATGGCAACGGTAAATGGATTGCTGTTGCAACTAACAGTAACACAGCCGCTGTCAGCACAGATGGCATTACATGGGCTGCTAACACACTACCAAGCAGTCAACCTTGGACTGCTATTAGTTACGGTGGTAATCGTTTTGTGGCCATTGCCGCCAATACTGCTGTTACTGCTGTGCTGGTTTAATCTTATAGTAAGGTGTTAGATCGGCTGGCATAACATGCTCACTGCGTTTTTGCAACACTGTCATACCAGGGTAGTGTTCGCAACCGAACCAAGGAGCCCCCAGTGCTAGGGTAACTTTGACTTCATTTGTTGTATTTACCATACCATGTGGCCAACCACCGTCCATGACAAAAGCACCGTCTACATCGGGTGCAGCAACATCACCGTTGGCAGTCTTCCAATAGAGTGTATCGGTCTTACCCTGTACCACAATACGCATCTTGTGCTGTAGTGTATTTAATTCGTTGGGCTCACAGTCAATGTGTTCGTGATTGGCTGTGCCAGGCTGTGTTACCAGTGCCATTACTCGTGCTCGCATACCAATGTAAGGGAACACATGATTGTCAAACCATTCTGTGATCACAGTAGGTGCATAGTCGGTCCATGCAAAATCACCCTCACGTCGGTTATTGGCGCCTTGTGCGCCTGCATTGCCGTTGCGTGTCATTAGTGGGAACATCTGCGTATATCGATAATCGTCCCAAAAACTCAGTCCTGGATCAAGTGCCAAAATGGCCTGTGCTGCCTGTGCCTTGTCTAATATGGGAATATTGATAGTGGCAAATAGTATATCGTCAGCAGGTTTAGTCATATCAAATTTACGTTAATAAAAATAAAGGGTCAATGTCTGTATCTACTGATAAAGATATTCTTGGAATACGCTCCATATTGACTATAACTCGATGAGGTTCAAGTACTCTAAGTACGGTGGGTGTGGTAAGTTCAAGTTCATCAACTTTAGTAGGAGCGCTATCTTCTTTGAGAACCATGAATGGATTATTACCAAGCGTGTATGCTATATTATACTCTCCGCCTGTATAGAACTCAGTTCTAGACCCTTCACAATTTAAAATAGGGAGATTAATTCGACATTGTTTAATTGTTGGGCCAGTTGAGGTGTCTACATGTACTTTGGCATTTACTATGCTTCTGGTAGATATAGTGGCAGCACCAATTGGGTTGATATTGAATTTAGAAAATGCGGTTAAAATCTCAGGACACCATTCAACGTATTCTTTCCATTGAAGCCAATGAAAACCCATGCGATCCATGTGTCCCATCTTGATGATAAAAGATAATGTCTTTTGTTGTATTATCTCAAAGTTGTCAATATTGATCTGTTTGTAATATTTCATTTAGCCAACTAGCTAGTATGGCAATCACCCACAATGATCTTGCCTATGTCACGTATTTATAAATATAGTATGTATGATTTTTTAATTTTTTCTGGCAGTTGCACACCTATTGGAATGGGAAGTGACAAGCAAATACGTTCAATAGGTCCACACAAAATAGCAGACATTGCTAGAAAAAGTGGATACAGTACCATTGTAATAGATAGATTAGAACATTTTAGTCTAGACGAGCTAATTGAATTGTGCGAGAAACATGTAGGTCCCAAGACAGTATTGGGAGTCAGCACTACATTTATACTAAAGTGGTTCAATACAGCTGGCAAAATGAAAAATACTGTTGCTACTCATCCTCATGTCACAATGATATCCGACGCCATTGAACACTTCAGAAAAAAATATAATTCCAAAGTGGTAATAGGCGGACCTAATGCTAATTGGTATGTTGACGATTTTAGACCCGATAAAGTAATTAGAGGTTACGCCGAAAATGAAATTGGCCCATTATTGAACTCATGGTTAAACCATGGGATCATCAAGAATAATATAAATCCATGGACTATACAAACATGCAATTTTAAATGGCATACGTCAGACTGTATTATTCCCAATGAAGTTCTTCCATTGGAAATGTCTAGAGGTTGTATTTTTAATTGCAAATTCTGTACGTATGAATTGCTGGGCAAGAAAAAAGGTACGTATGAACGTGATCTTAATATTATCCGTGAAGAATTAATTTATAACTTTAACGAATTTGGAACATCATCTTACTGTTTAACCAGTGATACCTTAAATGATAATGATGAAAGAATGAATGATTGGTGCGATATGATCGAGACCCTTCCATTCAAGATCACTTATACTGGATATGCTAGATTAGATTTACTGTATCGGTATAAAAAGACTGCAAGAAGATTATATGACACAGGAATGATAGGATGTCAGTTTGGGATAGAGTCTTTTCATCCCAAAGCATCAAGCACCGTAGGCAAGGGATTCAATGGATCCAAAGGTAAAGAATTTTTATCTGAATTGTTCTTTGATATTTTTGAAGAAAATTCTATATTATTTGGAACATTTATTGTTGGATTGCCCGGCGAGCAAGAAGACTCGTACCACAACACGATAGATTGGCTTAAAGCTAATCCTTGGTTTGCTGCTAAATTCAATCCATTACACTTGACTAATAATCAAATGCTGACGCCCGACGATCTAATAGAAACAGGTCATATCGTGAATAGCGAGTTTAGCAAAAACTCAGAGAAGTATGGATATAGATTTCCACAAGCTGATAGTCCGTCTCATTGGGAAACTGACATAATGAATTTTGAACAATCAAGAAAACTAGCAAACACTTTTAATGAGATAGTGCCATTATCAAAAAGAATGACTAATTGGGAAGCAATAAACTATATTAGTTTGTTCAAACTGACTGCAAAAGAAATGATATTAGAAAGTTCAGTTGATACTAGAACCAGGTTTTTATCATCGCTGCAAAAACATATGATCGGTGGTTATAAAAACAAAATCAATAGTATATAAAATGGTACCAGCGGAGGGGATCGAACCCTCTCAAGAACGCTAATCTGGCGCTAAAAGTCTTATAAGGACTCTCTGACTTCCAAGTCTCGCTGGCATTGTTTGGTCCGGCGTACAGGAATCGAACCCATATTCATCGGGTAGAAGCCGATTGTATTATCCATTATACTAACGCCAGAAAATCTTATCTTACTGCTTTGGCCCTTGCTGCAATTACTGCATCGGCATTGCCTTTTACAATAACGTTTGTATATGTATCAGTGTATCCACTAGCATGATCAACCACACGGTTGTCAGGTTCATGATAGGTGCGAATACGTTCTGTGCCTGCTTGATTACGCTCTTTGTCCACGTGAAAGTGTGCCATTACACGACTACGACAGGTTGCGTATGCAGCCGCTCGATTATCTTCACGACTGCGGCTGTTTGTTCCGTTTGCAGTAATGCCAGTTGGCTCATGAATACAACGGCAACAATTTTGATGCTTGTTGCGATGTTGACCACCTTTGCCGGTGCCACTGAACCATTCAAAACGAAACTGATCTAGTGTGACTATCATCACTTGCTCCTATTGGTGCGACTGGCCGGACTCGAACCGGCACGTACAAGACGGGAGATTTTAAGTCTCCTGTGGCTACCATTACACCACAGTCGCATTGTTGCTGGTCCGGGAAGTGGGATTCGAACTCACGATCTCCTGCTCCCAAAGCAGGCGCTTTAAGCCAAACTAAGCTACTCCCGGATAATTCTTAACATACTCGTCAATTGCAGGTTGTACCTCATCAACATAACGACTATGCACATAACTATGGTGTGTTGGGCATAACGGCACTAAATTCTTAGGATCATTATTGTCATGATTATGATCATAATGATGAACCGCTACAATTTTATTTTCACCATCTACCAAAATCAGCCTCGTAGTATTTTTGCCCGCGAACAAATGTTGGCGATAAAAATTTACCACGCTGACGAATTTCAGCTTTTAATCCTTCGTTGTGCCAATAAAGCCCGTGAGCCTTAATAACATGACTAACAATATTTTCTGGGTGCATGGTCACATTACGATCATAAAAATCGTTGAAATGACGATATGCGTCCGCATAGATGTCCATTGCCTGCGGTGTACCTATTGTAAATAGATCACACCAGTCTAGTCCTTGTCTGTTAGTGCTGGGTACTAACAAACGCATGGGCTCTGCTTGCAACACTGGATGTAGTACATCCAATTGAATACCGTTATAGAGAGCAACATCGCCACGTGAACGTATGACCAGATCGTAAGGACCATACTGTTTACTGGCTGTGTTGACTTGGTTCAACATCCAAAACTGTCTAAAGATAGCTTCAGGATAAGTACCTTCAATTTGATTTGAATACTCTGAGCGGACCAGGTGCATGGGAAAGTCATTCCAGTCAACATAGCTAAAATGCACAAGAGAATGCGATTTGGGCATTCTTGCACGTAGCCAAGCTCGTGCATCGTTTTCGTTGTGTACACCATTGACATAGCTGGGTGTCAATACAGAGTTCAACATGATCTCTGAATCTGCCGGAAAATTCTTCCACAGCACAACAATCCACTCTATTTCACTGCCATGTAGATTTGCCAACTGCTCGTCGAACTCTGCGTGAAATCTTGGCCATCCAGATAGTAATAGTGCTGTTTTCATTTTACCTTAACTATGGTGGACCGAGGGAGAATCGAACTCCCAATTGAGGCTTGCAAAGCCACCGTTATCCCATTTAACTACCAGCCCAAAATTCGTTGACAGACTACTTATCACATTGTACTCCGCCTGTCAGGGAGAGTCTTGGTGCCCCAGGTTAGAATCGAACTAACTGCCTATCGCTTACAAGGCGAGTGCTCTACCAGTGAGCTACAAGGGCAAAATTGGCTGGCAAACCTGGGCTCGAACCAGGGACCGATCGGTTAACAGCCGATTGCTCTACCAACTGAGCTATATGCCAATAACAGTATTATATATGATCCACTGCCCGATGTCAAGCAGTTTTCACATAAATATTTTTATGATAACTGCTGAACAGGCCATGCAAGAACTATTCTATGTCGCACGTGAACGCCAGTATCTCAACGCCGCGAGCCACAGTGTGGAGCGTGAGTTTGTTGACAGTTATCCAGTTCCGGCAAAACCCCCGTTTGTAGCGGACGGATTGCCTCGACGAATTGGTAGTGCTAGACGGATTTGAACCGCCGACAGTCTCCGTATGAAGGAGGTGTTCTACCAGCTGAACTATAGCACCATATAGAAACACACTCGCCCGATGCTTGGAATCGCATCAACACCTTTAGGGTAAGAGTGTGTTTTTATATAATGTACCATATAAAAACACACTAGTATCTTTGTGGACCGCGCCAAGGACATGGAGTCTTGTACGCCGCCCTGGCTTCGTCTAATGTGTTTTTATATGGCATCCGCGTCAGGGAATCGAACCCCTTTAGCACCTACGATGACTTGTCCACCAGGACTCCGTTTGCAACCGGTTGAACGCTTTACCATATAGAAACACACTAAAACACAACCTTAGTTTCCCGATTACGGCGGTATTGTCAGTTGGTATAATGTGTTTTTATATGATAACGTACAGGTGCGGTGGGACTCGAACCCACAGTCACTTTCGTGTAATTCCAACAGATTCCCTTTCGGGGCGGGTTTAAGGGTCCCACTTAGGCCGTCCTGTCTACCAATTTCATCACGCTCTTATTCGTCGTTACCATATAGAAACACACTCGGTGCTGATCAGGCACTTACAGGAATTGAACCTGCCACCCCGGAGTCCAGAGCTGTAACCAACAAACCAATGCGCTTGGTCTGAATGTGTTTTTATATGGTAGGGGCACAGAGAATCGAACTCTGATTTACGGGTTAAAAGCCCGCTACTTTAGCCGTTAAGTTATACCCCCATTATGGTCCCTCGGGTCAGATTCGAACTGACGACCAGCGGATTAAGAGTCCGTTGCGCTACCACTGCGCTACCAAGGGATGATTCGTAATAGATTTTCTTTTACGTGCCATCCAGGACCATACGGGGGTCTAGGATGACACTAACGTTTAGCACGTTTCATGTCATTTCCTTTTTAATTTGATTCAACAGATATGTTTGAATACGAAAGATTGTATTCGTCAGTAACAGAGCGAATCCAATCAGCGTATTCGTTTGCTGATGCTAGATCAGCAAAAAATCTTGCAACAATTCCGTTTGGAACTACGCCAAATACTGTGCATTTGCCGTCTGTTTTGCCGTCTGTTATAAACTGACTCAAAAATGAGTCTCTTGCGGCATTAAATGCGGTTTCGTTTGCTACTGCACTTTGCCAATAGATTGTAACAGTTACTGGAAGGTTCATAATATTTCTCCTATAGTGTATTTACTATTTAAAAAGAAATACACTTCAAATTTGGTGCCTCGAACTGGACTCGAACCAGTAACACATGAATTTTCAGTCCACTGCTCTACCATTGGAGCTACCGAGGCATATTTGGCTCCGTGTGTGAGAATCGAACTCACCTAGTCACTGATTAACAGTCAGGTCCTTGCACCTTGCTTGGATTTCACGGAATAACTTGGCCCTTGTGGTGTACGTCGAAAGTAACATTCCCAACTATAAGCAGATCGCGCGACAACTGCCTCACACAAGGATAACTGGTGCCCCTAGAGAGAATCGAACTCCCGTCCACGGATTACAAAACCGTTGTTCTGCCATTTAACTACAGGGGCGAAATTTGGTGCCTTCGACAAGAATTGAACTTGTAATAATCGCTTATCAAGCGACCGTTATACCATTTAACTACAAAGGCATATTGGTACCCCCGGGTGGTAATGCTCCACCGACTGCCGGTTATCAGCCGACTGTTATACTTTTTAACTAAAGGGGCATCTTTCTTGGTCTGTGTGGCAAGATTCGAACTTGCGACCTCCCACTTCCAAGGCGGGCCGTCTGACCTGGCTGACATTACACACAGATAATTTGGCAGAGGGTGTGGGATTCGAACCCACGATACTGATTTCAAAGACCAGTGCCTTAGACCTGACTAGGCGAACCCCCAACAATTGAATTTGTAAGTCGTAGCGTCCCTCATATCGCTACCATTTTCCCTTGTAATAAAGCCGGCAGGGTCAAGATTCGTCACTTGGGATACTAGTCCAGTTAGCAACCATCTGCACCGCTCTTCCGAGCAGCCGGGAGTCGAACCCGTTTACCTTCTACTATTTTGGTAGTTCGAACTTACCTAGATAGCGTGACATTCTCTTGCTGACACTTACAAAACTTGGCGGTGTGGCTGAGAGTCGAACTCAGAAGACGCTTTTATACGACCGACGGTTTAGCAAACCGCTCCAATACCATTATGGGACCACACCTTAAACTCGTATTCTAAAACACACTTGATCCGTACCCTCTGTCGATTAGGACTGCTCTCGGGACCAGTATGTTTTAGAATACCCTGCGTTACCGCAGGATATGATAGGGTTGATACCCTACCCAGTTATTTGTACTCTGCTGTTGCCGCCAGCATTTCATCCAACTGTCCGCCCATTTGCCGCTGTTTAGAGTGCGCGGCGTGGATCTCGTTTCCACCTTGTTACACCATAGCCATTAAAAAACCCTGGGGTTTTAAGCCAGGGTCCTTTGGAGTTAAGATTTGTAAGTTACTTACAAGTCCCAGTCCTCCCGGACCCCGATACTTTTATTAATGGGTGCGAAACTATTCACCATAGTCAAGCCATTCCATAAGAGATTCGTAGCTCTTACAGTCTGTATGCTTTGCTGTGTGAATGTGTTTGTTTGCATCATGTTTGTATTATAACTTACTTGTCATTACCTGTCAAGTAATTTATTTATCCTTTTGAAAAAATTTCTTAAAATTTGTTGGGTTGACGTATGAGAATCGAACTCATGATAGCGGAATCACAACCCGCGGTTTTGCCATTAAACTAACGCCAACATAAACTGGTGCGCCCGGATGGAATCGAACCACCATTCCTAAGTTCGTAGCCTAGTGTATTATCCATTATACTACGGGCGCAATTTGGTGGACTGTGGAGAATTGAACTCCAGTGACAGGCATGTTTCTTAGGTCCCATTGCTATACTCTTCAACCATATCGCGGTGCACCACAATACAGTATAGGGTCGGCCTATCTTCACATTCCAATCAGCCCATTATAGGTTTTCTGAGTGACCAACTATCTTTCTCAAGGACTCGCTGGCTTGTCTCGTATAGGAGAGTTTAAACTACCTGGTGTTGCTACTGGTGTGTCAGTCTCAAGAATAGGGACCTAGCGCACAAGGGACTCAATCCAAACGTCTAACTCAGAAACTTGGCGCCCCGTAGGGGTTTCGATCCCCTTACCTCGACAGTGACAGTGTCGCGCTCTCCCAATTGAGCTAACGGAGCAAAAACTGGAGCGGGCTACAGGCATCGAACCTGCATCTTTCGGCTTGGAAGGCCAAACGTATTCCTCTAACAACCCGCATATTAAATTAGTGTGTAAGTA
>Ga0208387_1000549_pt1 | contig 10549 bp, 6 predicted proteins | sample CryBogCBH27Jul09_FD_184611 | JGI IMG/M metagenome (GOLD analysis project Ga0208387, IMG submission 184611) | Freshwater microbial communities from Crystal Bog, Wisconsin, USA - CBH27Jul09 (SPAdes) | ecosystem: Environmental > Aquatic > Freshwater > Lake | place: Crystal Bog, Wisconsin, USA...
TTCGAGCAAGATTAATCCGGATTTACTTTTAAAACGTATCTAGTTGCCATATATATCTGAACCACAAAAAAACAAATGACGAAAATGTATTTAGATAGCCTCCTGACAGAAATTTTTACTGTAGTGGCCAGTTGGAGATCAATATTTAGGAATATCGACTTGGAAATATTTTAGCATCAAAGATTGCACGTTTTGAGTGAGTGTTCTGATCGCTGAAAAATTATAATTGGTTGAAAGTTAGTAAATGGATTTGTCACAAAAGAAATCAACAACTCGTGCTGGTATTGTTCAGGAAGAACAAGATGATTATTTCAAAGAAAAAATGGAGGAATATCGATTGTTCTTAGAGAGACACCCTGGTTATAATGACGACGGTATACTACTTGGTGATGAAATGGAAAGTAATAGTGAACATGATGAAATCGCTCAACCAAAAAGAAAACGATCGAATAGTAATCATAACACCACTAAAAGTAATGCAAATGTGGGAAGCAGATTTTCTCAGCGTTTAATAAATAATCGTAATCTTGTCGAAAAAAGTGCAAGTGATCAAAACAGGAGCAATGGAAGAGAATGTAAATATTGTAAACTTGCTTTTGGATGCAGCAGATTATACCCGTATGATGCTTTATTGAGACATTACCGAAGTGCAAAATGTGGATCAAATTTAATCAATATCGAAGATGTTGACGTAGAAGATGAAGATTATTTAATTCCTGAACCTAAATCATTTGTTACTAATATAGGGTCTGGTTTGGCGCTCCCTGTAACAGTCTCTCGTGATGTTTACCGTGATTTACCTAATACTACAAATGATGAGGAGATAATAACTTCGACCTCCGATGTATTTTCAGTTAATGATCATTTTATGGACAACGAATTTGTTGATGAGGTAGAGGATATTCAGGAGAAAGAGGAAAATAAATATATAAAATTTCAGAAGTTGTTATATGAGCAAATATATGGCCTTGATTGTTTGTATGTTAATACGTATGATGAGATGATTGACTTAATTCGCACCACCTATGCCTTAAAGTTTCAAAAGAAGATGTTAAGAAACATTTCTATATACAAGTATTGGGTAGAAAACCGACTTAGTGACAGGGGCCAACTAGGATTTTTAGAGGTTGTGCATAAAATATTAGAAGATTTCGATATCCCCCGATCTGCTATACCAGAAAGTTTGAATGGTGTTAAATATAAAATCTTTCAAAAACTAAAAATTTACAAGTATGGGAAATTACAGATTGATTGGCCAGAAGGATGGCATATCGATGAGATGGCCTTTGAAATTAATCCGATTCAGGTTTACCTAAGGGACCCGATTATGTTGGTTGCAGAGCTTTTTGTTAACCCAGAGATAATGTTTAAGTACAAAAATGACGTGCACTTTCGCTACTATAGTGGTAGTATTGATGGTGGTGGTAGGGAAAACACTTACGCCAACTTAATGTCCAGTATATGGTGCAAGAATACTGAAAATAGCGTTTTACAGAGGTCACCAATGGGAAATCTACTGCCGATAATCTTCTATTCTGATGGAGTGCAGCTTGGTACAAATATTCATAATAATATGACCCCTTTAATGTGTACCTTAGGAAATTTTTCTGATGACTTAATCGATCAAGACATATCAAAATGTGTTATCGGTTACTTACCAAACTTGCGTGACTACAAAGCTAGTATTCATCAACACATAAAGCGTTTTTATAGGAGTGAAAACGCAGTTCTTGAACAGTTTCGGTACTTTGATCTTCTGGTGGAAAGAGAAGTTTGGAAAGAAATCATCAAGTGCGTAAATAAATATTGGAACGAAGGGGTAAATTTGCATGTGCTTGGCTATGGTTCCAAGTTATTCTTTCCTTGCGTAGCTTTTTTTGTGGGTGATGAGCCTCAACAACGTAGGCAAGCTGGTATTCAAGAAGGGAATTGCACTCATTCTTGCATCTATTGTACGTACTCGAGTAAAGACGGTTTATATGATGAACGACGACATTTACCTCGCAATTTTGAAGAAAATAAGAGACTTTGTACTGAAGGTGATAAGATTCTTTCAAAAAAAAGCTTAGGAAATGTAGTTAGTCGTACTGAAGAGAAGGTTCTTGATAACTTGAAATCGAGGAATGTACAACCATTCAGCAATCCGCTATTTAATGCCCCGCTAGGATATAACAGTAACGTTTACATCGCTACACCACCAGATACTTTACATCTATTTTGTGCTGGACTAATGAAATCTTTAACAAAAACTATTATGTCAATTATTCATAAAGTTAGTCAATTAAACAGCAATTTTCGCAACAACAAAGCATTATTGGATTACCGAATTAACAATTTCCCATTCGTACATGACATGCCACACGTTCATTGGACTACAATAAAAGGAGGTATAATGAGATATTTAGGTAAAACTAATCAGGAACTTGGACGCTCTAGTGGCAGTTTTGGAGGTTTTCGGTCAAATACATTCATTTCGTTACTCTTTCAACTCTATTATTCAATCGGAAATCAAGGAGATGTTTTGCCGAAAGAACAAACTACCAAATTGATGGATTCTAGAAGTAAGAAAAGCATTATTCTCTGCGATATTCAAGGGAAAGTACTGAAATCAATATCGTTCTTGCTGGACGTATACTTTGACACCAAGCGAGCAGAGTGGAAAGATATTGAAATCTTACGATTTGAAAGGAAACTGAAAAATTTGTATGTACATTACATTATGGTTTGGGATATGAATCAAACAATATTAGCGATGAACCCAAATCATGGTAAAAAGTGTCAGCAACGGAATCCTCACAAAATGCTTCACTTGCCGATGGTTTTACGACTATTTGGCAGCTTACGTAAAATGGACACATCATCTTGGGAAAGGTATCATAAAGTGGCAACAACTGGTACTTGGAGTCAAACAAGTAAAAGACATGACGAATCAAGCAAAGAAATGCTCGAAAAATATAATTTAAACAAATTCTCAGCAGCTTTAACTTTAATATCAGACATGCACACTATGAGCAGGCAACTATTGTCAACAAAAATGAAAATCGTAGTGCATGATGAAATAGTTCGGTATGATGTAATGAAAAATCACAAGAAACTTTTTTTTAAGATAAGGCGAAGTAGACATCCGAGCAAACGCTGTATCAATGTCATGGGAGGAAACAAAGCTTGGAAAAATGCATGTATTCATCATCCATTTCATACTAAAGAAAATTTTATGAGGAAGCTATATGATCTTGAATTTTTTGATCTGTTAAGACATTACAATAATATTACTACAACACAAATTAAAAATTATGACATGTTTATAGTGGGGGCTATTGTATATACTAGTGATCCGAAATCTCTCGGTAATGGAGCGTTGTATGCGACATCCTGTATAAGTAAGCTACATCGATCGCGACACGACTTTGTGTTGTTAAAAGTAGAGTTAAGTAATAACGATCTGGATTCTGATGATGACATATCCTTGGGTGATGAAAGAGTTCGAAGCAGAAAAACGCCAGAAGAAAAAAATTACAAAACCATTCTAGTGAAAATATTGTTGTTTATATGTATTCAGGAGAACCAGTTAATACCCAATGTTAATAATTGTGACAATGTACCAATAGTGTTTTGTTTGGTTCAAGAATTATTTCAAGTTAAACGTCAATTACGATCTTACTATCAACTTGGTACACTATTCCAATGGGCAGCTGATCCTAGAAGAAATACATCATTTTTGTATCGTATAATACCAGTGGAAAGTATATTAAGACCTGCTTTTGTAGTTCCTGTAATCAACAATAATTACAATGCAAATAATCCACACATTAATGATAAGTTCTTTATGTTGGATCGCAAATATTTTGATCGTTCTGGCTGGTGGACTAATAATTCTTTTGAGGGACATGAAGAATTTCTTAATACGTTGCAAGAACAACAACGATATTTTGACCGTAATTTGCGAGAACATGTCAGGCTCAATAGAGGTATTGTTACTACAAGAACATCAACTTCAGATGCAGAGAGTGGTAGTGAGGACAATGGTGACAATGAAGGAAGTATGATTGAAGATGGTGATGACGATAGTGATTTGTATTAAGTGCGTTGATGTCCTCAAATGTAGCGCTTCTATGTTACATGTAAATACTCTGTAAAATAGTCGATGTTTCATCTACTCATGAACTAAATATTTATGATTTGTACTTGAAATATGTTAAAGTAAAGCAAAATCCTTTAATACTTCCTTGTAAGATTATTATCGTCAAGAATTTAAATTTATTTAATTATGTCCTCAATATCCCAAAAATTAGATAATGGCTGCCTATTAAAACATAGATAATACCGAGTGCAATGATCAGAAATCAGCTTGAACACATTGAAGCATCTCTTCAACCACTTTGTTGTCTTCATGGCCTTGTTATTCTAAAACAATACAAAGAAAACATTTCATCATAATAAATAAGATATAGCAGTATTAGCAATGTAATATTACTTTAATAGTACTCTAGAACTTTCGCTGCTCACCTGAGAAGTCTTATTTCTGTACCACGCTAATGTGTAGATTCATTTCGTATCATAAAAATCATGTACACACCAGATGAAACGAAAGAAGTATCTCGAATCAATTCAAGCTCTTCGCTAATTCCGGGAGAGTTCTTCTTAAAATATTCTAATGGTAACTTTCCTGGGTTGAGTAAATTTTTTCTCTTCGTGTGATAATCAGGATCATTGTATTCAGGAAATAAATAAGACTTCATATTGTGAGGTACATTAATTGTAGAATCATCATCAATTAATACGTAATTCGACTTGTTGGTTGTTACGGACTCGTTCTGTTTAATAACGCATTTATAGTGGCCAATTTGCCCAGTTGCTGTAGCACTGAGATAGAATATATATGAATGCATCACGTATTTGGTATCTCTGTCCATCACATTTCGATCATAATAGTACATGGATATATCATCATTGAGATCATTCGTACATTTGTATGCACTTAAATCCATAATTTCATCCTTGAAATACAGTTTCATCTTGTTGTACACATGCTTTTGTTTTTTTGAATCGAAGATATTCCTGTTGATTCGAACACGCTATAAAGCAGATGAAAAATTATGCATTACTAATATTTTTACGCAATAAATTCTTACCAATATAGCAGGCGCTCTCATAATTCTCACTGTTCTTTCATGTTGAATTGAATTTGACGGTGAACACGAATAACAATTTTTACTAATGATTTCTGGTATGAAAAAGCTGTTGTTCCGTAGTGCATCATTAAATTCACACTTGAAGATTTTAGAGGATGGGTCATAATGAGGAAGATCTATAACTAGCTCTCCTACTGTTGTACAGTATAAGCTAATTTTCCCACAGTTGAGACAGCAATCTTTATGTAAGAGCAAAATAGCAAACAGCTCGCTACAAGGTCGTATACCGGATGATATTCGCTCTCGCAGATAATAATTTAAGACATTATCCTTCAACGGCAAATTACTGTCAATAACACTTTGTTCCGCAGAAACTATTTGATAGCCTAACGATGAATCGACATCAAAAATAACATTTTGATACCTGTACACATTATCCAACATCTTTATTAGCATCAACAAAATTTCGTTAGAGTCCTGGTGATTGCACCGATATACACTTGCTGCAATTTTTTGTACATTCGTACCACTCCGAGTCCTAGTGCTACTTATTGGAATTTGGAATATAGGCATGGAGTAAAAAGTAGATGCATAACAAGTATTTACCGCTTCGATGTAATAGTCTGGATTCTTCCCGACACATTTTACTGCAGCATACATATTTGCAATTTTTTCAATGAATCCAAAACTCTCTCGATCAGGGACACCATAAGGTAAATGGGAAATTTCCAACAGAAAGTTTCTAAGTAAATTGATCCTGAAAAATACTTGTAACAAAGCATTTATACAGCAAAAGTTATTGGTTCTGTTTGGTAGCCGAATGAAATCTTCTTGAACTGTTTCCAATCGTCCATACCATGAGGCAGGCTTCAAATAAAAATCGTTCAAAAAGCTAACTCTAATCACTAACGAGGGGATAATACTTGCGTTTTTAACAGATCCAATATCAGAGTTATCAACTGCATCTTCCTCCTCATTGTCTCCATTCCTAGTGTTAGAACGAACGCCTTCTTCCTCGCCATTCTTCTCAACAGAATCAACAAACGGGTCTCCAACAACTGCATCTTCCTCCTCGTTGTCTCCATTCCTAGCGTTAGTACGAACGCCTTCTTCCTCGCCATTCTTCTCAACAGAATCAACAAACGGGTCTCCAACAACTGCATCTTCCTCCTCGTCTCCATTCCTAGCGTTAGTACGAACGCCTTCTTCCTCGCCATTCTTCTCAACAGAATCAACAAACGGGTCTCCAACAACTGCATCTTCCTCCTCGTTGTCTCCATTCCTAGCGTTAGAACGAACGCCTTCTTCCTCGCCATTCTTCTCAACAGAATCAACACCTCGGTCTCCAGCATCTACACGCTCAACATTACCATCTGGATTAAAATCTTCTTCCCATTCGAATTCTTCGAAACTGTTCCCTTCAAGGTCAGCGACTGAGTTGCTGTTGGTTGACTTAATGTCTTCGACTACATGTTGTAATTCAGTCCGATCAAGGGCCCTTTTACTAACGGTCAATCGCTTGTTTGCAATTACTTTCTGAGAACTTCCTTGATCAAGTTTACTCTCATCATCTAGAAGCAGACAATTGTCAACTATTTTGGCAGTTCCATCAGATAAATCAATCATCAAAAAGCCCTTTCGATAGCTTGGATTTCTATTGCACATCTTTTGTAACGATAGAGTGACCTGCTTCACCATATCTGAATCAATTGATCCATTTTCCAGCTCCGTCAAATCAATGATTGTTTTCTTTTTGCTTGACAATAGTCCGGACCCACGATCACTTTTCCTCTTCTTCTTAGTATCGTCGATGATGAAGTTGTTAATATTTTCAATAGCTGTGTTAATAGCGGTATCACCTCCAAAATCGATTACTGGTACTTTCTCTCGAGGTGAAGAAGAGTTAAAAAGATATGGCAGAACCTCAAATGTCTCATTGCCCTATACATAATAGAAGATTAAAAAAACTCATGCACGCAAGTTATTTCAAACTTAATACCTGAAGGGCAAGAACCCCGGAAATCTTATCCAAGGCTACAAACTTCATTCTGAGAAGCCATTCCTGGTGAATTCTCGGCATAGATACTTTGTTTAGCCTAAACATAACGATTCTGCAAGATGAGTTTGGTAGGACGTTTTTTATTACACTCTCATTTGCTGCAACAAGTCCAATAAAGTTTGTAATGACTTGGCATTTCTTTAAGAATTGGAACACTCTCGAAGATTCCTTCTTAGTTATGTCTGCAATTATGTCAACAGAGCTAAAGACGATAGAGTGTAACGGAGTACAGGATTGTTTGTCGGTTGCTTTAAGCTTTGTATTTATGATCTCAATCGCAGTTGATAAATCTATACCCACAGCATTTATATGCGCAAAGTACGATTTCATAGCACCAACTAAATAGGGTATCCCAACACCAATGTCTGCATAATCGGTAAAGTCAGTGAACAAAGGGAAGTGTTTCCTTATAAGATATATGATCTTCGACGATGTTAACTTCGACACGTAGTGCATCATGGATCCTAATCAAAGAATTATATCAAATTCAAACTTAAATAAAGTAAAACCATATACCTATATTGCGGTTATCCACTGCAGCAAGATTATTCCAACTCAAGCGAGTCATTTCGTTCCACAATCGGGTGATAGTTTTCGTGATATCCGTCAGGGTAAGATTGTATTCGTCCTTTATGACTTCACAATTACCAAAATCGGTGTACTCCTGCGTTTCTCTCACGCTTAAGTAGAGTTCTTCGCTCTCCGTGTACATTTTGCGGACTTCGTCCAACATTTTTGTTAGAAAGTCAGAAGCTGGCAAACTCTGGAAACAAGTTGCCGAAGTTATGCTGCTGTACGTGGAGACCAGTTGTCTGATGATGCAGTAAACGTCTTTCCTAGATCTCTTGGTTATTAGAAGCTTCCCAGTTGCCGCGGCGCAAAAGGCATCACGAAGTAGCTCCACACCGATCCTCATCTCTCGAACATTCGCAATCAGTTGACACTGCAATATTGCCTGATTTGTTGCGCTTGACCGACTAAATAGAGGTGGATACGTCGCTTCTGACACAACGGTAGAAGTTCTTTGCAAGCGTCTACGTTTCGTAGGCGTTGAGGATACTCCCTGAGAATTCAAATCATCTTCATCTTCATCGTCCATAACTACTCTCGTTCGCTTCTTTTTCATGAGTTCAGGGTACATGCGAAGGACGTTTTTCCAGACGCCATCGTCCAGAAATCGCTTCCGAGCTTTCCAATACTCTCCTGTGTCATCGTACTCCCAGCAATATTCATCCATAGGCTTTATCATTGCAGAATTAAACAACCCCATTCTTCCATTGTCATCGTAACCTAAATACAAATTGGGCTCTTGCTTGCCCAACGGATCATTAGCGTAACCCAAGAAATACGCGCAGCAATTGTATCTTCTGTCAAAACCATTGAAAAACCTGCCCGTTCGTTTGCACGCAATGTAATATGCTTGTGAACCGTTGTCCGTTAGTACCTCGTTTTCATTGTAGTTTGCGTCGTGAATGATGTCGACGTATTCCACTAACTGATGAAGAACATTGATACTTGACGCAGCATAAGCTCCAAGATCTCCGTCCTTCCCAGATAACTTGGACGGGGCGATGAAAATATAGTGACTCTGTTTTTCTATTTTCTTCATCAGATCCCATCGAATGCCGTCAATCTTATTCAATTCGGTAACACTGATCTCACCGTATTTTTCGTCACCGCCATCGCTTACATCACATCTTCCGTTAGATATTCCTTTATCTCCATTTCTAGGAGTGCCTTCACCGCCTTCGCCAGCGACTACGCCGCCTGTTTCTGCATTCCCCTCGTTGTCGGTCCCACCTACTACTACGTCGCCCGTGATGACACGCCGGCCATAATTGCCTTCGCCGCCTGTCACTGCACCCCTGCATTCACCTCTAGTGCCCATAGCTACACCTTCTGTTTCTGCACTCCCTTCTTTGTCGCCCCCACCTTCAACTACGTCGCCCGTGATGACACGCCGGCCATCATTGCCTTCGCCGCCTGTCACTGCGCCCCTGCATTCACCTCTAGTGCCCATAGCTACACCTTCTGTTTCTGCACTCCCTTCTTTGTCGCCCCCACCTTCTACTACGTCGCCGGTGATGACACGCCGGCCATAATTGCCTTCGCCGCCTGTCACTGCACCCCTGCATTCACCTCTAGTGCCCATAGCTACACCTTCTGTTTCTGCACTCCCTCCTTCATCGTCTTGACAAATGCCTACACAGCCTAAAACTGTACGTCTGCCTACATCGCCCTCATCATCTGCCAATGCGCCCCCACCTTTGGTGTGCGGCAAAACCTGAACGCCCTCAGCCTCACTCATGGACTCATCAGCACTATCGTCATAAACTTCTAAGCTTCCTTTATAGAAAGTTTTAGAAATCCAATCAAACTCATCTGCATCATCTGTGATCACCTCGTTGGCGGAGTTTGATCCCACTTCATTGGAAATTAGAGTCAGTTCCACCGATGGTCCTAGCAAGAGAATGTGAGAAACGAAAGCAAGGGAGTCGGGTCATATTTGATAATAGCAGAAATATTTTTAGAATCGTCAAAGCCCACCACACGGTACCTTGTTCAGAGCTAGCAGTAAAAAGGTCTGGCGGCGGCACACTCTTAATCGACTGCCAATGCTCTTGTAAAACAGTACATCTTATTAGTAATAAAATTCTTGAAGCCATCATGAATTAAAATGTTTACCTTGAATAAAGTTTTTTACGTGTCCCTTAAAATTTCGTTTTAAACGTTGTATATCTCTTATAATCGATTGACAAACTTCATCTGGCGAATATAATCGATAGAGATCAAATCATAAACTTATAGAAACAAGTTGACGTTAAAATTCATCATCGGCATCACTTACCGTCAAAGTCATTGGAGTATAGACGCTTTTGAGAAGCTTGTTTTGCAGATTTTAATGCCATGTATTTGTCGTAAATGTCCAATTTGTCCTTATACTTGATCTTCAAATGATCTGGCAATTGCTCTTTATCGCTCTCAATAGTCATTTTCACAAAACAAGCTGCATATGGTTCTATTCTTTTATTGAATTCCTGAATGTCGTGGCATCCATTATCGAAGAAATGCTTTGCAATTTTCTTTTTCAGCTCGGTTGTCAATTTCGTTGTGTTTTTCTTCATTTTGTAAATTTCTGATAGGAGTTCAAGTATTTCTTGTGATGGCTCAATCTGTTGCGTATCCATATTAGAATTATATCTTAAGTTCTGCGAAATTGTCACTATTGTGCTCGTCATTTCATCCTCTTGTTGTGCTTGCATTACGAAATTCTGTGGATTCTGTGGATTAAAAACTATCGCTGAATTACTAGTTGTGACTGTAAAAGGACTGCGTGATTGGCGACGTGATAAATCTC
>Ga0208387_1000550_pt1 | contig 10545 bp, 5 predicted proteins | sample CryBogCBH27Jul09_FD_184611 | JGI IMG/M metagenome (GOLD analysis project Ga0208387, IMG submission 184611) | Freshwater microbial communities from Crystal Bog, Wisconsin, USA - CBH27Jul09 (SPAdes) | ecosystem: Environmental > Aquatic > Freshwater > Lake | place: Crystal Bog, Wisconsin, USA...
GCTTGAGTATTTGCGGTATTAGCATCATCGATTGGATAAGAGTTAGCATTAAAATAGCCATGACCCTGTGTTTCACTCTTAGTAAAGTTGTCGATCGATACTAGAAGAGTAGATGTGTTTGATACCGGACCTGTGCTATAAAGATAAGAAAGACCATAGAAGGCATCGCGCTGGCCATTATCGATATAGAAACGAGATACCTGATCAGCATTGGTATTTGAATATGTACCACTTCCAACCCAAACATGGTTTAACTGGAATGCATCTGGCAAACCTAAGCACCAAGGACCGGTAGTCCCACCAGCATTATTTGAGATGTTAATCTGTACTAAAGAGCCACGATTAATTGACTTTTGAATTGATCGCGTAGAACTACGAAGCACATCGAAGTATACTGAACTTTGGAAAGCAGCATTCGTAGTTTCACCAAGAGTTAGCGTTGCTGCAGTAGCAGTAGCTGAAATAGTTCTAATTGCTGGATTGAAGTTAATTGGCACACCAGGCGGCCATACCTTCTGATGGGTGTTCGAAGAAGGAGAGGTGCCTAGTGTATTGGCCAAATTTAAAGAGATATCAGATGTGATTACAGTGATTCTCTGAGGCGTTGCTTCAGAAGCAATATAGATATAATCGCCAACTGTATATTGAGAAGTGAATGCTGTTCCAGAACCAGTAATAGCATTTGATCCAGAAGTACCAGATACTGTACCAGTTTTATTTGTAGAATAACCAGTAGCAGTAGGAATAATGATATAAGTCTGTTCTTGGGCGCTAGAATAACTTCCCTGATTATAGAACTGTTCAGAACCACTACCATCGGCCGATGGCAATGTAAGAGTCATTACACCGGTAGTCAAGAAGTTAGCATTAGCTCTATTACGGTAAACAAATTGTTCAGAAGCAAAGCCAGTAGTAGAAAGAGCTTTCTGACCAAATGGGTGAATCATTATTTCATTTGATGTATCTTGTAAGATAGCTACATTGGCACCAATCGTGCTGCTATAGGTAAGTACTACGTCAGCAACACCAACATAAGCACTAGCTACTTGGTAAACAACACTCTTTACATTGGCAACAGAATATCCAGGAGCCATATTAACATTGAATAGGTAAAGTCTGTAAGTAGCATCTACACCGGGTGTGCCAGAAGAATAAGCTACACCACGAACATAGGCAGTACCAATCTTTGCAGCTGAAGAATAACCAGATAAGAATGTTTTTCCAGTGATAGCAGTTTTTGCTGTGCTATGTAGTTCTACCTGAACAATATTATCGTTATTAAAATCGCCGACATACTGAGTAACATTAAAGTAATAACCATAGTTAGCTGAAACAATCTGATTAGCGACTGTCTCAGTATCGACACCCTTACGAAGTGGAACAGTATTATTGTTAATAAACTCTACTCTATAACCCTTAACATAGCCAATACCCGGTGAAGAAACCAGCGACATATAGTTAGTATTGGCATTGCCAGAAGAATCTGTTTTGATCTGAGTAGAAAGTAAGAATGGATTTACAACATAGTCACCACTAGTTTCATAAGTGCGGCGAGCGATGTCTGCACCTAGAGCAGCATATTGCGGATCCGATTTAACAGATACAGGTTGACCGGCAGAAAAATCACAAAGTGAGAAGAATGTAGTAGTATTAGATGTATCCGATGTGGCTCTAGTAACCAAATTTGGAATTATCTGCAGACGGTGAGCACCAGGAGCAGAGTAGTTTGGAGATCCGGCAGCATTATCTACAAGAGTATTATCAATTTCTGGTGTAATAAGAGTCTCAGTGGCAGCAAAACCAACCGAGATATTGTCGGGCACATTGCTATACTTAGAAATGATCAGTGTCTGAGCAGGAACACGAAGGAAGTAACCCTTCTTGAAGATCACACCCTCTGTAGTAGTAAAGGCATAACCAATACCGGTAGAATTAGCTACCGTAGCTACAACTACATTTCCAAGCTGTGCTCCGGAAGTAGTAGCTAGTTGTAATGATTCACCGTTTGCAAATGCTTGCTGGACTGCGCCGTTTACGTAACTTGTAGAGTTTAGATACTTTACATAGAGAGTGTTTAGATTAGGGTCCTGTGACTGATAACCAGAGATAGTATTAACAACTACGGCTTGCAAACCACGAGGATTAGTAATGACTGCGCCCTGGAAAGAAGCTATATTAGGAATGGCATAATTGTTTGCATAGGTGTCATTGATCTTGACATAGTAGTAGCTATTGTCGAAAGTGAATGAACAACCTTCTACTACTGAACCATCTTTATAGATGTTGCGACCAAACTTATTGATTTGATCCTGCAACATAGACTGCATGCTATTAAGCTCGCGAGTCTGTACAGCAATAGATGGTCTATAAAGTACCTGATAATAGTTCTTCGTCTGGTCGAAGTCGTCGAAGTATGGCTTAGTAGAAAGATTGGTATCTAGTGTCATTTATTCCTCGATTAAAACTGTATAACCAGCTTGAACTCTTCTTTATTTACAGCAGTCCTTGTGACTGGCTGAATATTCTCCATGTAGACTACCTTGCCCGATTCCCTGACTAGCTGTGGGTAAGTGATGAGCGAATAGGAGTTAACTTGGCCGGTAGCGCCTGATGTCTGTCCAACGATGTTATTTGGTTGTGCTTGGAACCTATTAGCACCATTTACGTCATTAACAACTAGGACTGGCAATACTTGGGTGATAACAGCTGTAGAACTCGATCCATTATTTATGGTATGACCAGAAACAAATGCTAGAGACTGACTAACTGAAGTAAGTTTAGCATAAGAACTATTGGCAAAGATAACTACACCATTTGCTCCAGTGGTTTGGTCTGTTAGAGTCTGACCATTCGAGAAGCTTCCAACCATAGTACTTAGTGTTAAGTCCAAGTCATTCGAAGTAGAAACGATTCGACCATTAGCATATGTAAAGTCTTGCTGTATAAACTCGTTATTAGTAAACTGGCCAGAAGAAGAAGTCAGCGTAATTCTAGCTGTTTGATTAAATCTTAGACCAAAGGTAGAAACTTGATCTGTTGTGCCATTAGCAATAGTGATATCGGTAATAGTTGCATATGCATTAGAAGTACTGTCATAAAGTGTATCACCAGAAACAAACTGGCCAACCACATTAGAAAGCTGCAGAGAAGTATTGCTGTATGTTGATAGTACTACTGCATTAGCTCCAGAAGTTACTTCCGAAACAACTTCAGTAGTAACACCAGGAGAGAAGTAGATAACATTTGCGGTGACAGTATTGCTGTAGTCCCCGAATAGTAACCACGCAGGGTATAAGTTGCGTTGTTAACAAATGTCCCCTTGACTGACTTAAGCTGCAGCGCAGTAGAGTTACCAGAAACTACAATGCCGGCAGCATTAGAAGTCGACTGAACAACTACTTCCCCAGGAGTCCAAGATCCAAGACTACCTATGACATAGCTACTGAGAACAGCATTAATGCGATCGAAAGATCCAAGGGTAACACGAACATCGGCATACTGCGGATCTTCTAGGAGACCAATGCGTCTGTAAGTTCCATAAGTTGGAAAGTAGTAAGACTCATTTGGACCAATATCGAAGGTAACATCTACACCAGCATAGCGAGCACCGAGCTCTGTCATTACATCCGCACCATGACCATGCACCGGAGAGATTAACGGCGTAGCCGCGGCCCCGGAACCGTAGATGCCATTGGCAACAATACTAATATTTGCAAAGGTGTAGTTTTGACCGGTATTAACCATTTCTATAGAGGTGATATTATTTGCAGAGCCAAAGGTTGTGTTTACCACCCCAAGACCAATAGCATTAGAACCATCACCAGAGATAACAACAGTAGGTCCAATTTCGTACTCTGTAGAATCATTCGGAAGCACCAAAGTACCGATAACGGTAGCATTGCCAGTAACAGTACCATTCAGCAGGAAGTTGACCTTCTGCCCTAGGATGAAATTACCGGAGTTGTTGTTAATTGTGATATTAGGGTTGCTAGTTGCAGAGTTAAGCAAGTAGCTGATCTGCGAAGACTCGCCCTTAACATAGAAGTTATTAGACCAGAAGTAAGCATTGGACCAGTTAGTGCCATTAACCGCTGTCAAGAATACTTGAGAAGTATTTGCATAGGCGACGATAGCATTAGCACCTTGTGTAGTATTCGAAGAGTTAACCAAGTCGACTAACTCACCGGTAGTGAAGTATTGACCGACAATAGATGGATTAGAGATAGACAGATTCAAGCTAGTAAGATTTGTGTTTACTACCGAACCATTTGCCTGAGTGACTGTAATAGAAGTAGGTTCTGCAGCAACTGGCACTGTGTAGTAGACGTTTGCTAGGAGGGTATTATCAAACGTGATGCTGACATTTACTGTAGAAGTATTAACAGCCGTGACTCTGCGGACATTGGTATTAGCATTTGATCCGATTCGAATAAAGCTACCAACAGCAAAGCTAGAAGTAAAGCTTGTCTGTGCAGTATTAGTAGAAACAACAGTATTACCACCAGTAGTGATATTAACCGTTCCACCCTGCAAGACACCAGAAGAAACAGAATCAATCAGCGGATAGTTCAGTGCAAAGGGAGTAGTTAAGCTAGATCTAGCAACTTGTATGGTGGAGCTATTAGCTGTAAGGATAGTGCCGGTAACGCCGGTATTTGCCTGGACGATAGTATCACCAACATTGAAATATCCAGCTGGATACAAGTAGTTGATATAATCGATGGGTTGCTGAACAGTGTAGCCCTGAGTAACAGTACCAGATATGCTGCTTAGATCAAGTCTTTCGAATGTCTGGAAAGGAACCGAAGAGCTAACACGAACAGTTTTGGCACCACCATTACTAGTAGCTATCTGTCTGACCTGACCTGCACCGAATCCGGCTTTAAGGTAGATGGAAGACTGTGCGTAGTAGTTATCATAGGCAGAGGAAGTATTTGGCAACTGAATAGTAAAGGCATCGATGAACTTAACTATGTTGCCCTTCTCATAGACTTGGTAGTTACTACCGCCATTTGTTATCTGGATTGCTTCGATAGTACCAGGAACAGCATTGCTCTGAACATTAACATCCTGGATAGCAGGGATGTAGGAAGATGTTGTGAACTTAGTGTTAGAAGTGGAATCAATAGTGTACATGTATTTCCAGATGTAGCCATCCGCGGTCTTAAAAGAACCTGCAGGGGAAGTAAGTGTTGGCTTAACTGTAGAGGGAGCGCCGTAGTTATTGAATATGCACTTATAGACAACAAACTGATCAGTAACAACAAAGAATTGTTCTGAGTACAGATTCGGATCATTTTGATCGTACTGATTGTAGACAGTACCAGAAGTCCAGTTATACCTTGGCACCATGTTGATAACATCTGTAGACTTAACTAGCTTGCCGAATAGCAAGTCATCATAGACTGTTTGCTGAAACTGTGCTACAGAGTTATTAGCTGGCGGCGGACTAGAATCTGACGGCCATGGATAGGAACGTCCAGCAAAGACGTAGTAGGAATGTCTAGTATCCCTCACGTTATTGATGAAGTTGTTGACCTGGTTGATATAATGATTAATTGTAAGTAATGCCATCTCGCGCTCTATCTGTGATCATTGTTATTTATTAGTCGACTAAGACTGTGTAAGACTCATCTGTACAGCTACAGAAGCAGAAGAAGTCTGTGAATCCTTGAATCTGTACTTACCAAACAAAGCAATACCGGAAGGGTGGACTAAGTTCCTGACAAGAGATTCATAGGTGCTGATCATTCTGCTAGCAACGATTTCATAGGAGAAGTCTTGATAGTAGTTAGAATCCAATAGCTTCTGAGTATCACTGGTGAAGCTCTTATCCGACGTCCAAGAACCTTGACCCTTACCATGATCCTGGACGATAGAAGTACCAGTTACAACCACTGAGCTATTAGCCGGCTGCAGATAAACTGTTTCATCCGGATTATATCCAAAGCCAGAATCCACGATCTTAACCGCGGTAGCAATACCCTTAGCATTCAGAACGCTATTTGTAATGACTGCATTGTGGCCCTTGATGCCGCCCAAGCCATCGCTTTGTCCTAGGGCAGAGATAGTAAGCTCATTCACATCAACATAGGGATTGGTAGTGTAACCACCGCCGGGGTTGATGTTTCCTAAGAATGCAATCGTACCGACCTGCTTAGTCAAGAACTGCAGGGCAATGTACAGCTTGGTATCTAAGTTGTTTCCGGAAGGATTACCAGAGAAGCTGCCCCAGTCTGTAGTTCTGATGACATTATTCACAATGGCAGTGTGGCCAGTCTGGGTATCTGTCACTGTAGATCCATGGATGAAGTAGCCATGCGGAATGCCGGAACTGAACTGAACTCCTAGCATAGAAGTGTTCTGCGAGAAGATAGTTGCATTGGCGGTAACAGTAGTCTTAGGGTTTACGCCAGTCAGAAGCACCTGACTCGATGTGATATTTGAAACTAATGTAACACCTGGAGCTAAGCTAGCATTGATCAAGTTAGCATCATTACCGGTAACAAAGATCAGCATAGAACCATTAGATCCCTCCGAATCATAGACATAGAGGTTAGCTATGCCTAGGCTGGTGTTGGATAATGATTCTCCATTCGCAACCAAGTTAGCTGTGGCCGCCGAACCTTCCAGCATGACCATGTTTGCAGAGGAAGTAGCAGTGTTACCAACAGTGAACACGCCAGTTTCTCCGGAAACGTAGACATTGAAGCCTATTCCGGAAGCTGGTGGATCGATGATGGTGGAAGTATATCCGGAGATAGTATCCGGATTGATTTGATAGAGCTCCTGATTAATCAATCCACCAACAGTAAAGCTTGCCCCTGCTCCAGCTCCACCAAGTACTTTAGTCAGAGTAGCAGAAGCACCATTGCTGCCAGTGATGGTATCTCCGATGCTGAATTTGTATTGTGGAGTGCCAGTGAAGTTGATCAACTCGATGAAGGAACTGTTTGCTCTGGTGATAGTTCCATTCGCATTGCTAGTAGTATCCAGTAGAGTATCACCTGCGGAGAATACACCGGATAGTCCAGTGAAGTTGAAGTTGTAGGTAGTTGCAACTACGATGTTCGGATTCGAGCTAAAGCCAGATCCACCATTAACTAGGGTGAATGTAACCTTGCCATTCTGATCCACAGTCGAAACTACTCTGGCGATAGCACCAACACCAGAACCCTGGACTGATAGACTATCGCCGATATTGAAACCAAGTCCGCCATTGTTGATAGCTACTGCAGTCAGAGATCCAAGCACTCTAGGAGCATTAGCAATTGTTATGGCAGGAACTTGCTTAGACAGAATCTGCTCGCCATACTTGAACGTACCATTTACTGCTGATAGGTAAAGGACATTGATAGTTCTCTGATTAACTACCTTCTGCTGGACATTCTCTACTACTGCTTCTGCTGATAGACTGCTGTTATAGATTGGCTGGCCGATCAGCTGATTCAAGTAAGGGTTATCAGTGCACTCGATGTACTTTGGAACAATCCAATCATTATCCGAAGTTTTAAAGACAAACTGGCCAGGGATGTAGAGATCGATATCTTCATTGAACAGGAGTCTGAACAGCAGTTCATAGGATCTAGGAGTGCCCTTGCTTCTGTAGAGATCCAGGATATGCTTTACTAGAAGCTGTCTATCCGCAGCGATATCCACTGGAATGGAAGCAACATAGGTGTTGGTGAAGTGTGTAACAAACTGGGCTGCAGTGGAATCAATATCCAGATAGTCAGGGATAGATCTAGCTTTACCGATGATGCCAGATCCTGGATCAGTCAAATCTGTCTGCTCTGCCCACTCATAGTAAGCCTGCATGAAGGCGATGAAGTTCGGACCCTGATCATTGTAGAAAGCTGGGAACTGCGACTGGATAAATGGACTGATGAACTTATCCATGGATTAGATACCCACCACTGTAATGGTTACACCCTCAGCGATATCCACCTCGATGACGTCATTGCCAGAGCTCTTGACATCCTGATTCGCTGGAGAAGCATAGAACACCACACCATCCGAACCGTTAAAGTCATTAACAGTTATCAAGTTGCATGCAACCTGGCCGAGATCATAATTGACAGTCCCTGCCACAGAGTAAGAGGTGTAGCCGGCATTTGTGACATCCTTCAAGTACAGGACATTCGAGCTGTTTGTGATGGTAGTGCCAGAAGCAGACTGCACTACAGAGAAGGTGTTGTTGTTTGGATTATAGTCTGTAAACTGATAGAGTCTGCCACCAGAGAAGAATACACTGGACTCTAGAGTAGCTGGACTGATGCTGTTTCTGTACTCGATGTTGATGTAGCTAGGAACATTTAGATCCGGACTTGCAATCTTCTTCAGTGTTATAACAGTCTCATTAGAGGAGATGCTAGGATCTGCAGCATTGATTGCGGCCTCAAATCTAGACAGCTTGAACTCGGTATCGAAGTCGGTCAGATAGTTAACATTGAAGCTAGATATAGCCGCAGATACCAAGCTCTGGATATCTGTGCTGCTATTGGTAGTAGCTGTCGGATCATACTTCACCAGAGTACTAACATGCAGATAGAGGAAGTCTGGATCCACAACTTTAGGAGTGATACCGATGGTGCATCTGTCACCGAGGAAGCTAGCGATATCAGCCTTCTCTGAGAGTGAAACTACAGCACCGGAATAAGTGACTGGTGAAACAAACACTGTGCCAAAGCTAACCGAGTTGCTAACCGTTTCACCACCAAAAACGTGGCAAGACTTGATATCGGTATAGTTACTAAGCACCAGAGTCTTGAAGTCGGCCGCAGTCACTGCCCTCTCCTGGGTCTGATAAGATCTAGGGGCATTGAATCTGATCGACTCAATCGATTCGGCATTAGCACCACCGCTGGATCCGGAGATAACAGATAGGCTAGAGCTAGATCCTAGGTAGTCGCTAAGGGAGAAGGTAGACACACCATCGCCATCCGAGCCTACAGTAGTTCTATAAGTGCACTGGATGATTGCGCCATTAAGCGGTGCTCTGCCTAGAACACCATCACCGAAGACTACTTCGTACTTAGTATCTTCTGTTGCCTGTAAGAAGAATACCGCAGAATTGCTAGACAAACCAAGGATTGTTGATGCCTGGCTGAAGACAGTGTTAGTCAGACCATTGTTCTCGATGACTGTTACTAGAAGAGAATCAGTGTCGATGCTTTGATTAGACATAATAAAACGCTGAGCCTCGATGCTATTATCCACAGCAAAGACATCAGAAGTAATTGTGCCCTGAAAGATATCGAGATTAGCAGTAAAGTTACCGCCAGATGGATAAACTACTACAGCATTATTAGTTACAAAGTTATAAGTTCCATTTGCATTTGTGCCCACGAACTTAGTTGCTGCCGGAATAGTTAAAGAAGACTGAGCCCCAGCGCTAATTACTAGCTCTACAGTCCCCTTAGCCGACTTATAGCTTCTCGGAACATAGTTTAGTTCTTTAGCTTTGCTTATAACAGAATTTCTGAGCTGCGCCGAATCTAAGAAGCTCTCATTCACTACTAGATTAAGATAAGCAGCATTTAAATACGAATTATAACTCAGTATATCCAGCAGTACATTAATGTTACTCCCGTCGAAATTATAGTCCTGGAACTGAGTTTGATTAGACAAATACTGTTTTAAATTGGCTTTTAGCGTATCAAAGTCTAATGATACGAGAGAAATACTATTATTTGCTGGCATCTGGCCATCATCCTTATAGAATACCGTTACGCATGTAGTCATTCGATATTTATAAAGACGATGTTAGGATTACTTCTTGTATAATGTAATGCACACAGCAATACCTATAACTAGTCCTATAAAGTATAACATGTGCAGTTCACTACTAAGAAGAAGTAGCATAAAGGTACTTATAACTAATAGATCCATCAGAAGGATTACTTCATCAGGCAGAGTGCACTGTTATTCTCACCTCTAGTAGGAATAAAGGTTCCATTATGTTCAATGCATTCGTGCATAGCTTGGTAGTACATCTTATTGCCAGTGTATACAGTGTAGGTACAACTAGACATGAATGATATAATGATTATGAATGCTAGGGTGGATACTATAGTGATTGCATTAGTTGACATTGCTTTTATCCAGTTCTATGTGAAAGCTCATTGCTGATGGGGATTTGCGCCAGGCTTTATTGGCAATGTCATACGCCTCGAAGTAGTCATTGGCATCCACAGTGGTAGTGGATATTAGACTGCGTTGATTATCGATTGCCCAGCCATAGATCATGATCTTGTATCTCTTCATATGATCTCGTCCTCTTCTCGGGTTGAGTTATCATCCGCGGCTTGATACAGCAACATGGCAGTGTTCTTCGTGCCTAGCACAGACCTATAAAGTAGTTCTGATTCGGCAAGGAACGCAGATCCAATAGCCAGTGCAATGTCTGGCTGCAGTCCCTCTTCCTTAAGAATGTCAATACGCAGCTGGGATACACGATTGGCAATACGAATGATTGTCTCTTCATCTTGCATTAGAAGTACTTCTTCACAACATAAGAAGCGATGACGATCCAGCCCCACAACG
>Ga0208387_1000557_pt1 | contig 10441 bp, 14 predicted proteins | sample CryBogCBH27Jul09_FD_184611 | JGI IMG/M metagenome (GOLD analysis project Ga0208387, IMG submission 184611) | Freshwater microbial communities from Crystal Bog, Wisconsin, USA - CBH27Jul09 (SPAdes) | ecosystem: Environmental > Aquatic > Freshwater > Lake | place: Crystal Bog, Wisconsin, USA...
AAGTATTCCTGCTAAAACCGCAGATGTTCTTGAATGGTTACGTAAAAAATTGAAACAACCATCCTTGCAATTTCAAGGAAAGACATCCACTGACGAAGCAACGTTTGCCTATTTTGCTTCCCCTATGGAAGATGAAGAAGAGGAACCGAATATTCACGTATTGCCTCCTCCGTTTCATGAAGACAGTTTTCAGGGAAGCATTGCCATCATGAAAGCGTCCAACGATAACAACATGGATGAGTATGAAAAAGCCGCATCAAACTACCTTGATCTTAAAATACCAGAATATGAAGACTATCATGGATCATGTGTCTTCAAAGAAGAGGAAGAAGAGGAAGAAGAAGCGGAAGAGGAAGAGGAAGAAGTGGAAGAGGAAGAAGAAGAGGAAGAAGAGGAAGATGAAGAACGCAATGGACCTATTATTCACACAATTCATGCATCCAACGTATACATAGATCACAAGCTACGAGATCTTGTTAAAGAAAGTTTTAGTGAAGAAGTGGAAAAATACATTCTGGATAGATGTGTTGAAAATGCAAAGACTTGGTATATTGATATTGATTGGGAAAATCAGGTCTTTGTAAACTTGTATCGTAGCAGAGTCATTTCACTCTATCCCTATCGTCATCTCATGAAAACAATGTCTCCAAAAGACTTTGCATTCTCCAATGTTGTAGATCATGCACCTGAAATCTGGAAGGACATTATTCAACAGAATGCAGATATGGAAAAGGCCAAGTATTCTCACCGATCCACTGCAAGTATCCTTATGTATTGCTCTCGTTGCAAGCGTAAGACCAAATGCGACTCTTATCAAATGCAAACACGTTCTGCGGATGAACCTATGACAACCTTCGTGACCTGTCTGGAATGTGATAAGCACTGGAAATTTTGAGGAGGATACATAATGGAGGCGATTATCGCAAAACACTTTAAACCAGATAAAGTTGAAGAATTCAACAAACGTTTTTCACTTGTGAAAGACCTCGCCAATAACAGATTCACTTCGCCAGAAGAAATCTATGAAGCCCACCCTGATTTGATTACACCACAACAGGCACAGGGTATCTGGAGAAACTACAACGAGGCCAAAGTCCAAAAAGGAGGAGTGGAAATCGTATCGGCACAGATGGCGAATGACCTTCTATCACCCACTATCTCCAAGGCACTCAATCTCCTGCTTGGAATCTTCATTCCTGAAGTCCGTATTCCTATCAAAGTTGGATTAGGTTTCATTTTTATTTTGAGTTACATCGAGAAACTGCCAGGTATCGGAGCGTTGGTAGCTTCTGCGTTGGATATCACTGCTACTATTCTGCCTGTTTGGGCTGTGAGTTTACAGAATCTGATTCCACCTTTGGTTGCTCTCATTCCATTGCCCTACATGAACTTTGCAGGTATGTTTTTGGGTTATATCTTCTCTGCTGTCCTGCTGTTTATGGCGATTATGATAGGTATTTCTCGTAAGCAATTCGGTTCTGCTATTGAAGCCACTGCAGGATTGATTCCTGTTTTCGGTCCTACGTTGATGAATGGTGTAAAATCAGTGAATGTTACAGCAGCCAAATTGAATGCTCGTAGAATACAGGTTGTAGAACAGTTCACTGCGTTGGTAAATCAGATCATACAAACAGCAACGCAAGCAGGTGAAGAAACAAAAGCATCTCTGCAGGGGTTGTTAACAGAAGCGGTAAGAGCATCTGGACCACCTCAACCTGTACCGGCACAACAGGCTGGAAAAAGGTTTTCAAGAAGAACGAGAAAGAGTAGTAAATGGAAGACCAGACGAACAAAATCAAGGAAACATTGAGGGAGTGGATTGGTTTGGACGATCAAATTAGAACTCTTCAAGCACAAATCAAACAAATACGAGAACGCAAAAATGTTTTAGGAGCATCGGTACTTGAATTTATGAAAGGGAATGAACTCGATAATTTCGTCATCGATGGAGCTGGTGGAACTATCGCTCGATCTGTTCGTACAGTACGTCCTCCTCTTCGTCGTGATGCTATCCGCACTCAGCTCTTGCTTCAGTTCGCGGACCAACCACAGAGAGTAGCAGAAGCTCTTCGTGCAATTGAAGGCATTCAGGAAGGAGATGATATGTCTGTTGGAGGAACTCAACGAGAACTGTTGACGCGTAGATTACCTAAGACACAACGTATTAACCTACAATAAATGTACTGGCTACTGATTGCGACATTGTTTGTCGCATATGTGCTTGTTTTCAACAAAGTCGCTAACGCCTATTTTGAAAGCAAACAAAAAATGACATGGAATGATGTCATTCGTGAGTTTTTTCCTACTAAAATTAACATTGAATTTTGACCCTCTTCTTTCCTAGAATAGTGGTTCTTGTTTCCGCCATCTTTCTCCACTCTTCTACACTTTGAATCTTATTTGACCGGAATAGAGCAATCAGACACATCCTATGGTCTACTCCGAGACTTAGTAACATTTGACAATGAGGACACGGCATTCTACCTACTCTTACATTGGGTTGTCAAAATTCGTTTTAGAAACTTGCCGTTGGTGAGGGTGTTACAGACGCACTGGCTGTAGAGGTGACTGAACTAGTTGCGGTCTGACTTGGTACAGCACTTGTGGTTGATGTAGCCGATAATGTGGAGCTATACGATCCAGTTGCTGTAGAACTTGGAGTATCACTTGTTGTAACAGAAGGGGTTCCTGTATTGGATGGTGTTCCGGTAACTGAACTAGATATGGTAGCAGTAGAAGTTCCCGACCCTGTTCCACTGTTAGATGGTGTTGCGGTAACACTTGGAGAAACGGTTCCAGTAAGTGTGGATGTGGAGGAAGCAGTACTAGATACGGTTGGCAAACTCGTGGATGATTGGCTTCCACTTGGAGTTGATGTGCTGGTAGATGAAGAACTTGTGGTTGCATCGCTTGTTCTTGTGGAAGTAATTGTTTGAGTTCCACTTAATGTCATACTAGAAGTGGCTGTATTGGAAGCTGTTCCTGTCTGACTAGAAGTAGCTGTCTGACTTCCAGTATTTGATGGAGTACTAGTCTGAGTTGAACTTGCAGTCTGTGTGACAGAAGTTGTAGACGTTCCCGTCTGCGTTCCTGTCTGACTGGCTGTTCCAGTTTGAGTAGACGTTCCAGTTTGACTCGCTGTATTGGAAGGTGTTCCTGTCTGCGTTGAGGTCTCTGTTTGACTGGCTGTATTTGATGGAGTACCAGTCTGAGTAGACGTTCCCGTCTGACTGGCTGTATTAGAAGCAGTTCCAGTCTGAGTTGACGTTCCTGTCTGACTCGCTGTATTGGAAGGCGTTCTAGTTTGAGTTGGACTAATTGTTTGACTCGAAGTCAAGGTCATAGTTGCGGTCATCGTCGCACTCAACGTAGGGGTTTGGGTCTGAGAAGTCGTAGAAGTACCAGTTTGTGAGGGGGTGATCGACTGGGTCTGGCTCTGAGTCTGTGACTGAGTTGATGTCAAAGTCGAAGATATCGTCCCGGTTCCAGAGGGAGTTCGTGTCTGGCTGGGGCTCTGCGAAGACGTTTGAGAGGATGTAATGGTTGTTGTTGAGGTTGATGTAGAAGAGAGGGTTCTCGTAGACGTCATGGTCCAAGTTGAGAAGGCTGTCAAGCTGGCCGTTGAGGAAGGCGTTGCTGTCCATGTGGATGTACTTGTATAACTTGGTTGAATATCTGTAACCTTATTTTGCGTATAGACCACAGGCACGGAGACTGCGGTTGCAACTATGCCACCTCCAACAATTGTTCCAATTGCTATCTTTGCCATCAGAGAAAGGCCTTTGGTAGCAGGTGCTGCTTGTGATGTAACACTGGGCCTCCGTATAGGATTTTCAGTGTATGCGATTGATTCGGCAGCCATTATAATAATCGTGTTTATGAATTCCAGTGGTCTTGACACACAATCGTTCGTTTTTTCCTGCGAAGAAATCAATGAAGACTCGTAGATTAAGACTCAAGTCAATCAAAAAATCCCATATGCCTGCCAAGAAGTTTGATGCTACCTTTGAGTATCCAGACGGACATACAAAGACAATCCCATTTGGAGCACGTGGAATGTCAGATTTTACAAAACACAAGGACACTCGCAGAAGGGCAAGATACTTAAATCGTCATTCTGGAATGGGAGAACACTGGAATAAACCGGATACTGCAGGTGCATTATCACGATGGGTGTTGTGGAATAAACCTACCTTCAAAGCATCCGTGGCAGATTTCAAGAAACGTTTCGGGTTGTAAAGTTTGTCAGAGCATACAGAGTAACCGCTATTCCAACTGATACACCACTGAAAAACCCTTCAAGGAAAGAAAACATCTCTATTTCTTAGGCACTCTTCTTTTTCAGTAAAAACGAATTATTTTCAATCTTCACAACAATGGTTACCATGCGTTGTGAACATTGTAAAAAGAAGACCCATTTAGAATTCAAGTGTTCCTGTCAAAAGATATTCTGTGTTTCCTGTAGAACGCCAGAAACACACGGATGTAAGCCAAATCAAAAACCAGTTGAATTGGTTAAAGTTGTTGCTCCGAAATTAGTGGACCGAGTCTAGTTCTTCAAAGAGGTCATCCATAAATGTCTGCTGTAAAGTGGTTGGTCTTTTCTCAGGTCCTAGAAAGCAGATTACAAATCCTCCTTCATCTTCTATCAGTTCAAAGTGAATAAACTCTTTTTTGTCTTCTCGGAGTATCTGGACATCATAAATGTTTTTATACATTTTTTGAGTATTGATGTCTTGAATATTGTAAGTATAGTGTTCCAAATCGTGCCAATCAAGCATCGCAAATACAGCGTTATCAACCTTATCCATTGCCTCTACTCACTATGAAAAAATACAATCCGTTTTACTTACTCCATCAAAGGTTCTAACCACGCATCCCATTCATCTGGATTTACACCATTCTCTTTGAGAATATCACGGGCTCTTCGCAGTCTCTCTGTCTCATTTGATATCTTCAGTAATTTAGGCAAGGCATCTCCCAATATCTCTGCTTTTGACCTACCGACGACATCTACGCCTTCTAGATAACCACACAAGACATTGCATAATCGTGTTAGGTTTCCCTGATGACAGGTATTGACATTGTCATTGAGTTCTGATACCAATATCTTATTGAGTTCATTCTTATCGGGTGAGTGTTTGATGAATTGCCACACAGCATCCAACACCTTGCTGTATATTCCATCTCCCATATCGTAGATGTTATTGCCACTGATGTAATGATTCAGCATAGAAATTGCTGTTTGCTTTTTCAATCTGTTTTCCAAGAGTATTTCCGCAGGTGTTTTTGAGATTACCAAACTATTCCATCGATATTCAAACGGAACCGGTATTTTAAGAAGGATATCCACCGTCTTCTTTACCATAGCTACTGCTTCTCGTGTATGGACGTTTTGATTATCTCTTGCTATCTGTTCCAGTCTTTCAACCTGTCTTACTGGAGGAGGTGGAGGTGGTCTTCCAAGTTCAGCGTCTAATCGTTCATTGAGAGCAACAAGTCTATGATGATTTTCTCGTCTTATTCGTGTCAAAATTCTATGCAATTCAGCATCGTTGCGACGAAATGGATTTTCTCGTACATATTCTTGTTGTACTGTTCGCAGTAGTATCTTGTGATTGAGTTTCATCTGGTTAATTTCAAATTTTCGGATATCTCTCAATCGCGTTGTATTGTGTAGCGAACACAATGTCTCATCACGAAAGCAATCTCTTCCACATATCTCGTCATTTGTCTTTATTGCCCTACAAGTAGGCATTCTTCATACTTGTCTATATTCGTTCTGATTTTTTTAGTTCCGTTTTACAATGGAGGATGAAATAGAGAAACTTTTCAAGACGAACAAAGTAGAAGACCTAAAAAGGTTTATGAAGAAACGACAATGCTTGAATTCTTACAACTGCGTCTTCATGTATGCCTTTCATGTCGTTCAAGCAGCAGGAATATTGACAACCACAATTGCTGCTGGTTATGATATCAAGGAACTGGTTTGGGTTGGAGCATCGATGAATGTAATCGCAACACTTATTCAGGTATTTGAGAAAACTAATGAAAGTGTATCCAAAACGATGATGAAAAACATTCAGGACATTCGCAATGGAACCTATGTAGATGAGGGTATGATTATGCCAGACGATGATAAGAAGACTCCTCTTCTCAATAAAACGGAACAGGACGCATCAAATAATGTGTGATATTACAAATGTCTCTTGAGATTGTATTCGGTCCTATGTTTTCAGGAAAGACTACCTATGCCTTGTCGTATATTCGTAGGCAACAAGCAATAGGTAAAAAGGTATTTGTAATCAAGCCAACCATTGATGGCAGATATACCTTGAAAGAAGAGATAGCAAGTCACGATTTACAAAAAACAGAGGCAATGACTTGGAGCCCTGATTTGCCATTGATGATACTGGGAAATACAGTTACCTATGAGTGTATAGTCATTGAAGAGGCTCAGTTCTTTACTGGATTACGAGCCTATGTTAAGAAGCTCCTTGACATGGGAAAGCAGGTATTGATTGTAGGACTGGATGGAGATGCCAAACAGCACATCTTTGGAGAAATATACAAGTGTTTGCCATTGGCGACCAAGATAACGAAACTGAATGCGTTGTGTGGAGTCTGTTGCGACGGAACCGAGGCACCGTTTACCAAGAAGCTCATCAAGAATGAAACATTAGTGGATGTAGGAGGAGCAGAGAAGTATGCAGCCGTGTGTTTTAAGCATCTTTAAACACCGTAGATTCCACGCGTTGCGTTGTAGGCACCTGCAATGATGTTGGAGCTCAATGCAGTTTTGTAAATAGTGACCTCTCCGATTTCTCCCACCATGTAACCTGTAGTCCCCCAACTTTTTCCTATTCGGTATGCATTTCCAGCATCTGCTGCTGACCCTCCAGGCGTCGTTGAACCAAGCAGAGAGCCGTTAATGTATGTTGACATAGTTGTTCCATTCCATGTTGCTCCAAAATGTGTCCATACATTGTTTGTGAGTGTAATATTTGTTCCAACATACCAACCATTATTGTAAAATCCTGCATTAAATGTTGAGTTACCATTCGCCGGATATCCTAACGCCATATTCAATGCAGTGCTTGTGAAGATTTGTGTCAATACACACGCATTACTTCCTCCAACTTGAGCGCCTGTATTTTTATACCAAATAGAGAAGGACCAAGTGTTTCCTGCAGCAATATTGGAGAATGTCCAGTTGGTTGAACCGTCCAATACTATTCCATTTCCTGCTGCGTTCTTTGCAGCAGTGCCGTTTTCAAGGGTCGCATTTTTGCCATTGGGAGAGGAATCAAGCCAACTGCCAGAACCGCTATAGGTATATGCTTTCAATGAAACAAGCGCTATCCATTTGTTCATCAAATAGTTTTCAATGACACCGCGATTGGTTGAGTTTAGATAGGTATTGTATGCCACGATTTCGTTCAATGTGTAAATACCCCATTGTCCAGTTGTTTGAACTGCTCCACTTGTAATACGTGCTCCGAGTGCCATGATAGACGATGTGCCTTTTCCAAATGTTGTATTATAACTCTGATTACCATTTACCCATGCAGTAAAGGCTGAGCCGTTCCATCCAAACTCTGCCAATACACGTGTAGTTGGTGAACCGAAGACATTTTGATTGTATACATTGTTCTGTGCGATTTCTAGGTATCCATTATCGTCCATCGTAAATCCGTTGCCAGACGTGTAATCTGTCTGTCCCGAAGAAGCAGCTGTAAATATACCACGGGCACCTGCATAATACGTAGGAACCGTCAATACCACGAAAAAGGTAGAACTGCCTAATGCAATGGAAACGGGCGCACTGAGGGCATTTGAAGCAAAACTGACACACTTAGCACTTGCAGAATCGGTAGTGTAGGTCGGTCCAGTAGCGCCTGATGGAATGGTCCAGGCATATGCATTTGAACTTTTGTCGGACCAGTTGCTGATGTTAGACCCGGAGGAATATGCGAATACGGTTGTATCGTTTGCATCCAACCACAGCTGTGTTCCAGTTACGCTGAATGGATTGGGTGCTACGTATGACACTGTGGTATAGTTTGAGGACCCGTTCAAAGAAGCGTAGTAGTAGTATCCTCCTGGCAAGTAGCTGAAGGTCACGGTTGACGACGTATTAATCTGCGAAGTGTAAGGCGTTCCACCAGTCGTGGTATTTGATAGATTTTGAAACAGGGTGACCGAATAACCTGTCGTTGAGTTGGACAGTGTTACGGTTGCAGTTGTGCCCGTTAATGCGAAGGACGGAATGCTGTATTTTTGCACGAAGTAGTTGTACATATTGGACTGTTCGGTTGAGTTGAGAATACGATTCCATGCAATCGTTTCAAGCAGCGTGCTATTGTTTGATCTAGCAGGATTGTATGATGGTGGCGAATAGTATCCTTCACTTGCAGGCATTAAATAAAAAACGTTGCTTGAAAACTGAGTAGAGTTTCCAGTAACCGTTCCTGCGTTGTTTACACTAAACGTAACCGTTGAAGTGGTTGAAGAAGTTTGAGTGAATGTTACAGTATACACTATTAATGCTCCAACGGTCAGTGTTACACTGGCACCACTAGTTAGAACTTCACTTCCGTTTCCTGTTCTTAACCACACGGTTGTACCTGGAAGTGTTCCAGTATTCATACCCTGCCCCCAAAGCAAAAAGTTATTTGTACTGCCATCCGTTGAAATACCTGCCAATGTCCTGCAGCTACTTGTGTTGTCAACTATCCATGCATTCATGATGGTAAGAGAGTTGCTGGTTCTGAAATCTATTCTTCCTGAAGACGTTGGGACTGTTTGATTTGTGTTTGGATAAGTTGTGTTGAATGATATCCCTGCATAGTTATTTCTGTAAGAAGGATTGTATGTTGCTGCAATCGTAGACCAGCTTCCAATGTTCCATGCATTTTTTTCATCTTTCCAGTTTGAAACATTTGTTCCATTGACAACCAAGTCGGATGCATTCAGCCAAGCAACGTAGTCAGTAACAGGAGGTCCGGTCAGCGTGTTCTGCGAATACCTTGAGATTGTAAAAGGAAGCAGAAGTGCCATTTAGTTATTCGTATGTCTAAAAATAAAATGGTGGAAGTTGCCACAGGAGATGCACTTGCCATAGGAGCATGTGTAGTTGCTATTTTTGGATTATTAATATGTGAAATAATACCCAACTGCTGCTTCGTCCGACGAGAGTTGGAATATGATTATATTGATATGGTATAATGTTCGGTCTTGATCCATATTTATTCGGTATTCCTGGCAAGGGGTTCCACTCTACTCGTATTTTCGGTCTCGCATTGTATGACATTCTTGGCACAATTGCGATCTCGTGGCTTATTTCCTATTTCTTTGGATACACTTTTTGGAAGGTGTTGGTAATTGCATTCGTCCTAGGTGAGGTTCTCCATTACATTTTTGGCACTCAAACTGCCTTTCTTAAGATGATACAGGGTAATTAAGAATACTGTCATCATGATTCGCAGGATACCAACCAAAATCAAATCCTTCTGTTTCCAACAATGCCCAAATATTCACTTCCCATGAAAAATTGGGTTGATTTCGTTGTATGATATCACATGTTTTTTCAAAGAAATCATCTATTCTATCTTTTCTTAGTATGATGAACCCTCCTGCAAATCTCCAACAAATATTCGTCCATACATCACTTGATTGCGATTGCCAGATTCCTGCAGTTGCCATCGTATTGAGAGGCTCTTGAAGATTGCTTAGCGGATATACATTTGAAAGAACATGAGCCAATCCAAAATCAATCCATGCAAAAAGATCAGTATTATATACATTCAATTCTGCTGCTCTTTTTAACCATTCAGGTTTGGTATTCATTATTTTCATATATTCAATCGTATCGGCTGGATTGGAAGACAATGGAATAATAGAGTCGTCACTTACATTTTTACCTACCCATGTATCTGCCATCGTAACCTTTTGCACATATACATTGGACGGAAAAGTCCATTCTATATCTACATCTAAAAACAATACAATATTGATTCCAGTATCCACTACTCTATCAAAATATTGTTTGTAATGATCTCTGCTTCTTTTTGCTTTTGAAAAATTGATAAATGCTGTTACAAAAGTTATCATTTAACTTATGCAAGCAAGTATCTTTAAAGTTTATTCGCATACTTTTCAGTATGGCTCAGGTATTCAATCAATTCATCCAAATCTTCCTGCTGCTGTTCTGAACGAGTTGGAAGTGCTTTCAATTCCTTCATTTGACTATAGTATTGGTCCAGAATCTTACCATATTCTCTGCGTCGTTCTTCTTTCATTGGACGAATGACATTTTTCTGCAACGCTTCTAAGCACTGCTTATAGGATTCCTCATTCAAATCCAACGCATTGAATCGGCCCATCAAGCGGTTGACCCTTTCATCGAACAGGTCTTCACGAAGATGTACCAAGGCCCAAG